>WNGR01003916.1_pt1 | contig 32311 bp, 30 predicted proteins | sample 5407581 | NCBI WGS metagenome assembly WNGR01 (sample SAMN13153383, study PRJNA577476) | soil metagenome | isolation source: 80 cm soil or saprolite under Garry oak tree replicate 2 | place: USA:California | collected 2016-06-15
ACTGCTGCCCACGGTTTGGAATTGATCTGGACGCTCACGTCAAAGGTGATCATCGTTTTCGTCGTTTCGTTGCTATTGATGACGTGCGTCACGTATTTCCGTAAACTTCCATGACGGTATTCGAGAGTATGCGTTCCCGCAGAAAGTTCCAGGGAGACCGGCGCCGCCCCCAGGTATGCATCATCTTTATAAATGTCGACCGACGTCGGCGAGCTTACGGCAAGTGTTCCGGCGGCAGCGGCAATCACTGGCTGCGGTTCGTTCGCAGCCGGAGGAGGAGGAACGACCGCCGAAGATTTATAGGTGTTCAACGGCTTTTCCGTGGCCGGAGGAATGGGCTCCGGCACCGGCACCGTTTCTACAGAGTTGGTCAGCCATGACAGTTCCGGTTCAGGTGCGTTCACGTTCTGGATCTGCTCGGAGCTATCGACGGACGTCGACGCCCGCAGTGATGCTTTGACCGGCTTCGGGGTAGTTGAAGGTTTCACCAAACTATCAACCGTAATGCCCAGAACGATAGCGCTCAGGAGCACAAGCACAGCCGCACGCACCAACGATCGTATTTTTGGCATTCGCCTCGAATCATCGGGGGCTTGGGCCAACGGAGAGGTTGCCTCGATGAGCGCGGCGCTGTTGCTTTCCGAATCCAGCTCAACGTTGCCGGGAACTGCCGTGCGGCTTGGTTCCGATTGCTTCTCTGGGTTCTCTTTAGACTGCGCCTGCCGGAGGAATGCGCTCACATTCTCGAGATTCCGGTGCAACTCCGACTGCATGGAAGAACGCAGCGACTGTGCCTGGGCGTTGTCCGGATCGATCAGCAGAATTGCCCTCGTCAGATCCAGACAATCCTTGATGCGCTTCTGCTCGTAGGCTTGCCGCGCCAGTTCAATCAGTATCAGGTTGTACAAATTTCCGTTTGGCGATTCGCGAGTTTCGAGATCCCCGGCTGGACCTGTCGGTTCTGTTTGCGACATTGTCGTCACTCCCAATTTCTTGTGTGTGAACATTATAGCGCGGCACTGTCCAAATGTGGTCCATTTCCTGCGGCGCTTCGCGCGCCATCAACGAATGTTAAGAATGTCGATGATGGCGTCACTCAATGGGACCATTTCTGTCCTATGCATCGTCATCATAGAGGCAAGCCTTCACATTAGGAGACTTCAATGGTAAATGGGGTAGTCGTTCAGTTCGCTGTGTTCTCGCTGGCTGCTGTCATCCTCATCTGCATGATCATTGTGCTCAAGAGACCAAAGAAGCAGCCGGAACCGTTCCGCATCGCTCCGCCGATTCGGCCGGTGCTTGAAAAATCACAGACCATGCAGTCGAAGCCAACGCAGATTGCCGCCTCGCGAAACGAACCACTGGAAACGGAGCCGGAACCGCCACAAACGATCGCAATGAAACCCGCAAGTACACTTGCGCAAGAACAGAGGACAATGCAATCACCTGTGAGTTCAGAGGCCCCAAAGCCAACAGCGGTCATCGATGTACAAGGGATGTTGATGACTCAGGAAGACAAAAACAAACGAATCCTCGCGGGCATCTCGGAAAACATCCGGAAGAATCTTCAAAATAGACCGGTGCCTCCGAACTCACCCATCCTGTATTCGGAATCAAGCCCGAGGAATACCGAGTATGTTCGTGTCAAGAAGGAGATCATCACTCCCCATGGGCATATCCGCTTTTCGATTTTGAAGGATTGGCTGACGATCAATATGTTGGCCGTCTTCCGCCGTGCCTCCTTGGACTGGAAAACGCCGGATGATCTGATCGCGTTTCTTCCGGCCTACCTCGAGCCTGAAGCCGAAATTATCAACGGCCAGGTTTTGGTCATCGGCACACCGGGGCATAACGAGAAACTTGCGGTTCCAATTCGAAGTCTTGATGCCGCGTCCGGTCTTTGCCGGTGTTTTGATTTCATCACGGATGTTCGAAAGGCAAACACTCCCGCGGTCTTGCTGATCTCCGATGCCGACTTCAAGGTTGTATCTAGAGGAGTCATCGCGCAGAGTTCATTCATGAATGCTATCGAGCAAGGCCAAACGGCAGTGAAGCGTCTTGGGGAGAGGTCTGCCGCCGGACAGCCGCAGAAAAGCCGCAGTGATGCACTGCGGCGGATGGAATCCACGATGGTCGTAGACGCGCTTTCGTGAATCACGGTATTGTGGTCTCTGGAAGCCTAGAACTGTAGCGGCGGTCCGCGAAGCGCAAGCGCGATAGCGCGCAGCCTCAAGAAATAGACCGCCGCTACAGGTTTCTCCTGCTGATTGAATCACACCTCCAATATCCGTGCTTCGCGCAGATAATCATTTCTGATTCGTCCATCTCCTGTCCGATAATGTTCTCTTTGCCATTTGCCATGAAGGCGAGAAAGACATTAAGCACATGCTTGCGGGTCAAGATGCCAAATAAGAGAACAGCCTTCATTACGGCGTTTTCCTTGTGCCTTTGCGGCCTGGTGTTGCCTCATAAACAGGGGCGGGCAGAGGTCGTCAAGATCGACATCACGCGGAAAGATGATTTCGGTACGCACGACCGCATCATCGGGCGCGTACAATTCGCAGTGGACCCGAAGCTGTCGGCCAATCGCATCATCGCGGATCTCGATTTGGCGCCACGAAACAGGCAGGGCAAAGTCGAATTCACAAGCGATCTTTTGCTATTCGTTCCCAAGGATGCCCGGCGTGCGCGTGGAACGGTGTTTCTCGAAGTGGTGAATCGGGGGCGTGATCAGTCGCTGGCCATCATGAGCGGCGCCGAGCAACGTGATTTGTCACCCGAGTCGTGGGTGCTAGGCGACGGTTTCCTCTTGGAGCAGGGTTTCACGATAGCCTTTTTGGGTTGGCAGTTCGACGTTCATCCCTCGCAGGGTCTAACCTTTGGTGCGCCGATCGCGCCTGTCCGAGGCGTCGTGCGGGAAAGCTATATCGCCGCCCCTGGAAGGCGAAGCACGGGCTTCTTCCTGAAATACTGCGCGCTGGATCAGAGCCGTCGTGCCGCTGCACTCACGTTTCGCACGCGAATGGATGACATGCCTCAGCCGCTGCCGCGCGAGTCCTGGCGGTTTGCTTCCGACGGATGCTCGGTCGAGGTGGATAGAGGACTCGATATCGGTTTGTATGAGGCGGTCTATGAAGCCGAAGGCTCGCCGGTAGCCGGTCTTGGGCTGGCTGCGATCCGTGACTTTGCCTCCTATCTCCGCTACGGCCCAAGCGGCGCAACACTCCGCGAAAGTCAACCAGCGCAAGAGAGATTGATCGGCTACGGTTATTCACAAAGCGCCCGCTTTCTTCGCGAATTCGTTCGCGATGGTTTCAATGGCGACGAGCGTGGCCGCAAGGTATTTGATGCTCTGATGATTTCTTCCGCAGGCGCAGGCGCCGGCAGCTTCAACCATCGATTTGCAATGCCTGGAGAGGCTGGCAACTCAGTCCTGTCGGTGCTCCGTCCGGTCGATCTGCCGCCCTTTACGGATGACGGATTGCTCGCCCGCGCACAGGCGGCGCGGGTCACAACCAAGATTTTTTATACCTTTTCATCGACCGAGTATTGGGCACGCGCCGGATCTTTGACCTACACCACCGAGGAGGGCAAAAAAGATGTGCCCCTCGCCGCCACGTCACGTTTGTATTTTCTGGCCGGAACACCGCATGCGTCCGGGGTTCTTCCTTTGGGGAATGCCACGCGGACTCAGCCGTTTCGGCACTTCATTAATTTCGCCGAGCAACGTTGGGCCGCACGGGCCCTGCTTCTGGATCTCGATGCGTGGGTGCGTAATGGAACCGAACCGCCTCCGTCGCGATATCCGTTAATCGCCAGACAGGAATTGGTTCCCTTTACTGGCGTTCGTTTTCCGGTTGCGCCTTCTTTTCCATTCGCCACTTATATGCCTCAGGTGTGGCGCATGGATTTTGGACCGGAGTACGACAAAACGCGAGTGATCACCAACGAGCCGCCGCACTTGGGCGCGCCATATCCCGTCCTGGTTCCTCAGGTAAACGCCGACGGCAACGATGTCGGCGGAATTCTTTTGCCGGAAATAGCCGTCCCACTAGGAACGTACACGGGTTGGAATGTAGCTGTGCCCCAATTGAACAACCTCGGGTACTTGAGCGGCCTGATTGGAGGTTTTGAACCGTTTGCGCTCACGCGGGAGGCCCGCCTGAAGAGAGGTGACGCGCGCCTCTCGATCGAAGAGCGCTATGCCGGGCGCCAGGATTACCTGGATCGCACAAAACAAGCGGCGGAAGTTCTCGTGCGGGACCGGTTCATGTTAGCCCAAGATATCCGTACCGTTGTCCAGAGAGCAGGCGAAATCTGGGATGCGGTCGTAAGCCTCCGGTGAGATAAGGATCCTCTCCGTTTCGCCAATGTGCAACTGTAGAAGCGGTCTATGACCGCCGACAGTCCAGCAACTTGCGACATCGCCGGCGGTCATAGACCGCCGCTACAGTAAAGCCGCCGCGCGGCGATAGACGAATTCCATCTCGCGTTTCTCGCGTTTGCGGCATTCCTGGAACAACAAGTCGGCCGGCACGAGGTCCTCCGGAGCCCACACGCCGGGCTTGCGAATGCGGCCGGCGGCGATCATCTGAGCGACGATCGAAGCCGGGCAGGCCGTGTCGATATCACCGGCGCTGGCGTGCCATTTGTTATTCGAACCGGTAAGGCAGTCCATCAGAATTTCATGTCTATCGCCACGCACGATGACGCGCGTCACCTCGTAATCATTTGGTGCCGACCGCGGAGCCGGCAGCGCTTGAAAATCGCGAACCTTCCATCCGGCGCGTAATCTTTTCATGACCTCCCGAACGAATAGGCGATCGAAGCCCACTTTGAAGTCGGCATAACGAAGGCCTTTATCCTGAAGCCGCAGCGGAAGTGTCGCGATCTCGCTGTGACGCGTCGTCACGACCCACATACGTCCAACAGGCGAGCCGAAGTCGATCGATTCCCAACCCCAGAATATGGAAATGTAAAATCGCCATCGGATGCATTAAAGTCGATGCCGCCAACACGGATCCTTATTGAATGCACCCGATCGAGCTGCGAGGCCGCATGCGCCGCCATAACGTTGGTGAGGCCCGGCGCGCAACCCATCCCGAGAATGGCCGTCAGTCCTGATTCGGCAAACCGCGGTTTCAGCCGGAGTTGCCGCCGCGTCCAGGTAAACAGGCCGCCCAGATCGAGGTAATGCACTCGGGCCTCGAGAGCCGCCTGCATGACCTGCAAATTAAGTCGATGATGCGTGCAATTGATAACAACGGAATATCCGGAGAGCAGCGACGCGACGCGGCTAGTCTCGCGCGCATCAACGGAGGCGTGCACCACGCGGCGGCTGCCATAAGTGCGGGCGAGCTTTGAGGCCGCCCTCTCATCGTAATCGGCGACGAGGACTACATTCTTGCGGCTCGACTCGAAAAGATCGCGAACAACGATTCGGCCAATAGCGCCGGCGCCGCCCAGGACGACGAAGCGCGGCGCGGCCCTCAGTACCATCCGATGGGCCGCTCGCTGAGATTGATATGGACCTGCTTGGTTTCGAGAAACTCTTCCACGCCATGCAGGCTCAATTCGCGGCCATGACCGCTTTGCTTATAGCCACCCCACGGCGATTCGACATAACACGGCTGCATCGTATTCACCCACACGATGCCGGCCCTGAGACTTTTCACCATGCGCAGGCACTTGAAAATATCGTGCGACCACACGGCGGCGGCGAGACCGTAAGGTGTATCGTTGGCGATTTGAAGCGCATCGGTTTCATCCTTAAATGGAATGCATGCCACGACCGGCCCAAAGATTTCTTCCCGCGCAATTCGCGCTTTGTTGTCCGATTCGAAGATCGTGGGTTCGATAAAGTAGCCGTTCTTCAACTCCTTCGACGACGGGCGGCGGCCCCCGGCGACCAGCTTCGCCTCTTTGCGTCCGATTTCGATGTAGCCTTCCACCTTCTCCAAATGTTCTTTACTCACGAGCGGTCCCATCTTCGTCTCGCGGTTCAACGGATTTCCGAGGACAACCCGCGGCATCATCTCCTTCATGCGGCCGACCAATTTCTTGAAGAGATCTTGCTGAACCAGAATGCGTGATCCTGCCGAGCAGACTTCCCCCTGATTGATGAAGACGCCGAAGAGCGCGCCGTCTGTTGCCGCGTCGAGGTCCGCATCGGAAAAGAAAATATTCGGGGACTTGCCGCCCAGTTCGAGTGACACTTTTTTGAGATTGGACGCGGCGACACCCTTCAGCACCTCGCGGCCCGTTTCAGTTCCGCCAGTGAAAGCGACTTTATCGACCTCCATCGATTCGACGATCGCGCGGCCCGCTATCGGACCATCACCTGTAACGACATTGAGAACGCCGGCGGGCAGATCGGAAATGCTTTCGCGAACCAGGCGCGCGAACTCGAGTGTCGTTATCGGAGTCTGCTCTGCCGGCTTCAATATAACCGTGCATCCTGCGGCCAGCGCGGGACCCAGCTTCCACGCCGCAAGCATGAGGGGATAATTCCACGGGACGATCAGGCCTGCGACGCCGATGGGTTCGCGCAACGTCATATTCAGCGCGTTGTCGGGGACAGGAAGCGTTTCGCCATGGATCTTGGTCGCCAGGCCGCCGTAGTATTCAAAGCAGTTCGCCGTATCGTTCATGTCGAATTCGCTTTCGACGATCGGTTTGCCGCAGTTGCGAGTTTCAAACTCTGCAAGCATTGCCGCGTTCTTGCGAACAATATCGGCCATCGCGAATAGAATGCGCCCGCGCTGCTGGGCTGTGAAGTCGCGCCACGGACCGCTGTCGAATGCCCGGCGGGCGGCAGCAATCGCGGTATCTACATCCTTTTTGCCCGATTCTGGCACGAGTGCGATGGTTTCGCCGTTGAAAGGATTCAGGACCTCGCGCGTCCTCTTTGAACTCACCCATTCGTTATTAACGTAATTGCTGTAGGTTTTGGTTTGAGTCTGCGATTTCATAGTTTGATCCGGTTGTATTTCTCGGCGTTCATTGCGTTTATTCCTGTTGATTGTTGAACCGGTAAGCCCCTGCGGCAGTAAGCACAACTGCCACGAGAGTCACGATTGACATGTCGAAGACCAGACTCCATCGGATCAGCCCGAAGCTCATCGCTGCCTCGACGACGGAGCGGCCGACGAAGGGACCGGCGGTCATCAACGTGTTAGAGAAAATGATGTTTCGCAAACCGTCGACGCAATACGTCAGCGGGTTTACCGTCATGAGTGCTTTCAGCAGCGGAGGAGCCGAGGTTATGGGGAACATGGCACCGCTCAAGAAGTAGAGAGGCATGACGAGGAAATTCATCACCATCTGAAAGGCCTGCATCGACGACATTCGCGCAGCGATCGCGATTCCCAATGCCGTCAACGCGACGCCGATCAGCAGTGCCATGATCCACATTTCAACAACGATTAAGGGCGACAGACTGATACCGATGATCGGTGCGATCAGTATCAGGATCGTTGCTTGAATCATGGAAATGGTCGCGCCACCGAATGTCTTTCCCAACGCTACGGCCCAGCGCGGAACCGGCGCAACCAGGACCTCTTTCAAAAAACCGAATTCGCGATCCCAAATAATGGACACCGCGGAGAAGATTGAAGTGAACAGAATACTCATCCCGATAATGCCTGGATACATGAAGGTGAGGTAATTGATGCCGGCGTTGCCGTTTAACGTCACCGCTGAGCTGATGCCTTTCGCGACGACCGCCAAATAGAGCAGAGGTTGCGCGATCATCGAAACGACTCGAAATTTCTCTCTGGAGAACGTCTTGGCTTCACGAAACCAGATGGTGTAGATGGTTTTGACCGCGATTCTCATCTCCTCCTCCACAGCTGCGCCATCTGCCGCATTTGATCTTGCGACGTCCCCTCCTGCGCGCGAATACTGTGTCCGGTGAGTTTCAGGAAAACATCCTCGAGACTTGGTTGTTTCACTTGTATCGATTTGACGCGTCCGGCGAAGCCGGCAATCAGCTTCGGCACGAACTCCGCACCCGAGGCCATTTGGAAATGTATTTCGCTTCCGACCTTCTGGACTTCGACGTTGTAGGCGTGTTTCAAACTCTCCGCGAGACCGTCATCGCCGCTGACGATAATCGTGTCCCCTCCGATCATGCGCTTCAGCATTGCGGGAGAATCGATCGCCTGGATTTTTCCATGATCGATAACCGCGATCTTGTCGCAGTGTTCGGCTTCCTCCATGTAATGCGTGGTCATGAAGACGGTCGTGCCTTTTTCTTCGCGCAGCGCCTTCACATGTTTCCAAATTGCATTTCGCGTTTGCGGATCCAGGCCGAGCGTGGGTTCATCCAAAAACAAAACCTTCGGATGATGTAATAGACCGCGTGCAATTTCCAGCCGCCGTTTCATTCCGCCGGAAAAAGTTCGAACCAGCGAATGCCGCCGGTCAATGAGATCGACGAGACGCAGTACATCTTCGATTCTCTCGGCAAAAAGAGTCGAAGGAAGATCATAGAGCATCGCGTGGAACCATAAGTTTTCCTGCGCCGTGAGGCGATCGTCGAGCGATTGATCCTGGAATACGAGGCCGATGCTTTGCCTCACTTCATTTGGTTTGGCGACAACGTCGAAGCCCGCGACGGCAGCTCTGCCGCTTGTCGGTTTCACAAGGGTCGCGAGGATCTTGATCGTCGTGGATTTTCCAGCTCCGTTCGGCCCCAAAAAACCAAAGATTTGACCAGACTGCACATCGAGCTGAATACCGTCAACCGCCGTAATGTTGCCGAATTTCTTCACCAGGTTTTCCACATGAATGACGTCCATGAGCATCTCGCGATTATCCGATCTCCGCAAACGCACGCACCGGCACTGGTTCGGACGATTGCTCAAGCGCAATTGCACTGAAACGAAAGCCGACTCGCGGTAGCGAGGCGAGCCCGCGGAGATTTTCGACGATCGAGATATTGCCGGTCGAGATCAGACGAGTTTCATTCGTCCGATCGGCGACTGGGAAATCGACGCCGACAACGCGGACACCGGCACGCACACAGCGAAAAATCAAATGCTCGCCCAGGAACGGTCCGGGATTCCAATAAGCTTCCGTTCCCCAGTATTCGTCCCAGCCGGTTTGGATCAGCAGGGCGGCTCTCCGGACTTGGGAATCGTGAAAGGGAACGCTGACCTCGTGGCGGATGGGTCCGACTGATTCAAGAACGATGGCGCGAAGCAGTGAGAAAGCCCCGAGACCATCACCCGGCGCGCCAGCCTGCTGGCTGTCGGGCCGCCCTCTCCCAGAGGGGGAGGGATGGGCTAGCTCTATGATTCGCGTCATCGTCCATTTTCTCCCGCCTCACTTTAGGACAAATCGCGTGAATTTGTCTCTAGATCCGTGCAAATTCTGGGGGGCCTGAACTGGCCGATGTCGTGCACGTTAGATGTAGTCGCCTACTTATCTCATGAGAGGCCGAATGGCTGATGCGTCACGGTCCGGTGCCCGTTCTCGTCATTTCGGAAAAGCAGAAGATCGCTCGGCCGAAATCTCGGGGCGGCAGGCGTGCCGCGTAGGTCCACGCCGCCGGGCAGGATTACAATGTCTATATGAGCCTTAAAAGCGGCGATGCGCTTCTGATCGTCGACGTGCAGAATGACTTTTGTCCCGGCGGAGCCCTGGCTGTGCCCGACGGCGACGCCGTCGTTCCCGTACTGAATCGATGGGTTGCCGAGGCGGAAACCAGCGGCGTTCCGGTGTTTGCGTCCCGGGATTGGCATCCTGCCAACCACGTGAGCTTTAAAGAACGCGGCGGCCCTTGGCCTCCGCACTGTGTCGAAGGCACGCGGGGGGCGGCGTTTCACCCGGACCTCCGGCTTCCTCGCAACGTGCAAATCATCAGCAAGGCTATGGATCCCGATGCGGACAGCTACTCCGCATTTGGCGGTACCGACCTTGCCGTCCGGCTGCGACGCGCGCAGGTGAAGACTGTCTGGATTGGCGGACTGACTCAGGACTATTGCGTGCGCGCGACGGCGCTGGATGCCATCCGAGAAGGTTTCGAGGTGCACGTCATCACCGATGCGACTCGCGCGGTCAACGTGCGGCCAGGTGATGGAAACCGGGCGCTCGATGAGATCCGAAACGCCGGTGGTGTCCTCGAGGAAGCGCTCGAACGATGAGTTCCGCCTGGGTTAACGATTCCAACGCCGCGCTGCTCACGGACCTGTACGAACTCACGATGCTACAGTCCTACTTCGATGAGAGCATGAACGGCATCGCCGTTTTCGATCTGTTCATCCGGCGCCTTCCCGAAAATCGCAACTACTTCGTTGCGTGCGGGCTCGATCACGTGCTCGACTACCTCGAAGCATTCTGCTTCTCCGGGGACGCGGTCGAATATCTGCAGTCGCTCAACCGCTTCTCCAGCGCCTTTCTAGGCAGTCTGCGCGATCTTCGATTTACTGGTGACGTTTATGGTGTGCCCGAAGGTACTGTGATCTTTCCAAATGAGCCGATACTCGAAATCGTCGCGCCTTTGCCGGAGGCTCAAATCATCGAAACCTTTGTAATGAACCAAATCCAACTCGCCACACTGGCCGCATCAAAGGCTGCTCGTGTTGCACACGCGGCGCGCGGCAAGTCAGTAGTCGATTTTGGCGCCCGGCGCATGCACGGGGCGGACGCCGGCGTGAAGGAGCCGCGCGCTTTCTACATCGGTGGCGTGGATGCCACTTCGAGCGTGCTGGCGGGCCGGATCTACGGCATTCCAGTGTCCGGAACCATGGCACACAGCTACATTCAGGCCTTTGATGACGAGAAGGACGCCTTCCGGCGTTTTCTTCGCGCTTATCCGGACGCAGTGCTTCTTGTCGACACGTACGATATCAAGAAAGGCGTGGAACGCGTTATCGACCTGGCTCGCGAGATGGGTTCCGGCTTCCGGGTTTCGGGCGTCCGCCTGGATTCAGGCGATCTGGCCGGGGAAGCCAGAGAGGTTCGGGCCATGCTGGATCGAGCGGGCCTGAACCGAGTACAGATTTTCGTCAGCAGCAGCCTCGATGAATACGCCATCGAGCGCCTGCTTGCGTCTGGAGCCCCGGTCGACGGCTTCGGCGTCGGCGCTCACATGGCGACCTCGTCGGACGCGCCGGTCCTGGATACGGCATATAAGCTCGTCGAGTATGCGGGGCGGCCGAAGTTGAAATTATCGGAATCGAAATCGACACTTCCCGGAAGAAAGCAGATCCTTCGCCAAAAAACCTCCGGCAAGGCTGTTCGAGACGTTATCGGCCTTCGAAGCGAGGAACTTTCCGGCGAACCTTTGCTCATTCCGGTTATGTCCAAAGGCCGGAGAATTCAGCCAGCCGAGACCCTCGACATTTGCCGGAATCGCTGTTGCGCCGAGCTCAAAAGTCTTCCCGATGAGCTGCTCAGCCTCTCGAAAGCGGATGCGCCTTACCCGGTCGAACTGAGCGCCGGTCTCGAACGTTTAAGGATCGCAGCCACAAACCTCGCCTGACACCGGCAAAGCCTGAGGCTGCAGTGGCGTTAATTCGCCAGTGGATTCGGGCGAAGCTGAATGTGTTCGATGTTGCCCGCCTTGGTTTCCGTGAATTTGGGCATGTATGAGCTATACGTCGCCCAGATGCCGCGGCCTTTCCGCCCGCTTCGGGTCTGCCATCGGCGTTTGCAATTGAATGAAAGGCGCGCCGTCTGAGTTTTGAGTAGCCCGCAGCGGCCTCTACAGTAAACTGGGAAGAGGAGGTCGAGTCATGAGCGGTTACCGAGTTCCGATTCCTATAAACGAACCTGTTCGGTCTCATGCTCCTGGAACTGCCGAACGGCAGGCATTGAAGCAAAAGATCGGCGCAATGTCGGCGGAGAAGATCGAGATCCCGTTAGTCATCGGCGGTAAAGAAGTAAGGACGGGCGAGACCGGTACGCAGGTGATGCCGCACCGGCACGGCCACGTTCTGGCAACTTGGCACAAAGCCGGGCCCAGGGAAGTGGAACAAGCAATAAAGGCTGCCACGGACGCCCGGCGTGAATGGGGTTCATGGAGCTTCGAAGATCGCGCTTCGGTGTTTTTGCGCGCAGCGGAACTGTTGACGACGTCGTGGCGTGAAACAATCGGTGCGTCAACAATGCTCAACCAGAGCAAGACGGTTCATCAGTCCGAAATCGACGCTGTTTGCGAGACGATTGACTTCCTCCGATTCAATGTCCAGTTCGCCCAGCAGATTTACGACAGCCAGCCGATCAATTCGCCGGGCATGTGGAATCGCATCGATTACCGGCCGTTGGAAGGATTCGTCTATACCGTAACGCCCTTCAACTTTACGTCGATTGGCGCAAACCTCTCTTCTTCTCCGGCGTTGATGGGCAACGGCGTCATTTGGAAACCCGCCAGTTCGACGGTTTTCAGCAATTACTACATCTTTAAGCTGTTCGAAGCAGCGGGCCTGCCGCCGGGGGTCATCAATTTTGTCCCCGGGAATGCCGCGACGATCAGCGACGTTGCATTGAACCATCCGGACCTTGCAGGGATTCATTTCACGGGTTCCACGGAAGTTTTCCAGGGAATGTGGCGGACCGTCGGTGAAAACGTCAAGAAATATAGGACGTATCCTCGCCTTGTCGGCGAGACAGGGGGAAAAGATTTCATTCTCGCTCATGCCAGCGCGGATTCCGACGCTCTGATCACCGCAATCGTGCGCGGCGGGTTCGAGTATCAAGGACAAAAGTGCAGCGCTGCCTCGCGAGTCTATATTCCGGACAATCTTTGGCCGACTATGGGAAGCCGTCTTGTCGAGACGACAAACACACTTCGAATGGGTGACGTTGCCGATTTTCGAAATTTTGTGGGAGCCGTCATCGATCGAGCCGCATTCAAGAAGCTCACCGGTTATGTGGATGAAGCGCGCCGTTCGGATCAGGCAGAGATCATCGCGGGCGGCGAAGCCGACGATTCCATGGGTTATTTCATTCGGCCCACGTTGATCAAAGTGAAACGGCCCGACTATCGCACGATGTGTGAAGAGCTTTTCGGACCTGTCGTCACTTTGTACGTTTACCCGGAGAAGCAGTGGAAGGAGATCCTAAACATTGTCGATAGTACTTCGCCATACGGTTTGACAGGTGGGGTCTTTGCCACGGATCGCAACGCAATTGCCGATGCGCATCGGGCGCTTCGTTTTGCGGCCGGCAATTTCTACGTCAACGATAAACCAACGGGTGCTGTCGTTGGACAGCAGCCGTTCGGCGGATCGCGCGCCAGCGGAACCAACGATAAGGCGGGTTCCATGATGAATCTGCTTCGCTGGGTGAGCGCTAGAACCATCAAAGAAAACTTCGTGCCCCCGACCGATTATCGTTATCCGTTTATGGCCCAGGAGTGAACGGCAACCCAGATGCATATCCGTCCTCCGAACAGGAGGACGGATATGAAGATGACCGACGCACTCAGCCCGAAGAGGACTTTCTTGGATATCCCCAATGCCGCAGAACTTGCCGGTTTCTCGGTGAGGCACTTTCGCAGAATCATTGAGGAAGAGCGTATCCGGATTGTCCAGATCGGTCGCAAATTTTTCATATTGGGTGCGGATTTCGAGCGCTGGCAGGCCACGAAGAGAGCTAAATTATCTTGAATACCATCCAACAACTTTCTGGAGAATTCGAAGAAATTCGGCGACAGGCACCGAATTTCTTGTACTCCAGAAATTCGCTGTCTGTCGCCGAATTTCCCCCGAATTCTCCGTCTTCTTGAATGTGTCCGACCGCCCTCGCTACACTCTCCTTCATGACCACCAATACGGAAACTTTTCAGTTCCAGGCCGAGGCCCGTCAGGTTCTGGACCTGATGATTCATTCGCTTTACACGCAAAAGGAAATCTTTCTTAGGGAACTCATCTCCAACGCTTCGGATGCTCTTGACAGGCTTCGGTTCGAGGCGCTCAGCCGTCCGGAATTGATTGGCCCGGACGAGAAGCTCGAGATTTGGATTGAAAGTGACCCAAAGGCAAGAACTCTGACAATTAGCGACAACGGAATCGGCATGAGCCGTGAGGAAGTCGTTGCCCATATCGGAACCATCGCGAAATCCGGCACTCGCGACTTGCTCGAAAGTCTTCGCGATAAACCATCGGAAACGTTGACCACTCTCATCGGTCAATTCGGCGTGGGATTCTATTCCGCGTTCATGGCCGCCGATCGTGTGACACTTTTGACGAGGCGCGCCGGCGAAGAGAAGGCTGTGCAGTGGGAATCGAGCGGTGACGGAACATTCACTGTTACCGAGGCTTCCAAATTTACGCGCGGTACGTCGGTTACGCTACATCTCAAAAAATTCGAAGAAGACGCGGAAGTCGACGACTTCACGGAAAAGCGGGTGATCGAACGGATCGTGAAACGCTATTCCGATTTCGTCTCCTATCCGATCATTTACAAGTCCCACGATACAAAAGAGCCCGACAGAACTTTAAATTCAATGAAGCCGATCTGGACGCGGCCGCGTTCAGAAGTGAAAGACGACGAGTACAAGGAATTCTATAAACACATCTCGCATGATTGGAACGAGCCCATGGAGACATGGTCATTCCGTGCCGAAGGCCGTTCCGAATATCAGGCGTTGCTGTTCGTCCCCTCACAGGCGCAATTTGATTTGTTCTATGCGACGGGCAAATTCGGACTTCATTTGTACGTTCGCCGCGTTCTGATCATGGAACATTGTGAAGATCTGCTTCCGCCTTATTTGCGCTTCCTTCGCGGTGTGGTCGATTCGGCAGACCTGCCGTTGAATGTCTCCCGGCAGCGGCTACAGGAAGACCGGCACGTCACCCAAATTCGAAAGTGGCTAACGAAGAAGGTGCTCGAATCGCTGGAAGAAATGCAGAAGAACGAAAATGAGGGCTACATTCGGCTCTGGGCACAATTTGGCCGCGTGCTCAAGGAAGGAATTATGGACTTCGAGAACAAGGAAAAGCTCACGGGCCTTTACCTTTTCGAGTCGTCCCATGATCCTGGAAAGTTGACAACCCTGAAAGACTACGTTGCGAGAATGAACACGGATCAGAGCGCGATCTACTTTTTAACCGGACCTTCGCGGCGCGCCGTCGAGAATTCTCCGCACCTGGAAGCGTTCCGGGAGAAGCGTTATGAGGTGCTCTTTCTGGTCGATCCCGTTGACGAAATGTTGGTTCAGTGGTTGCCGGAGTGTGAAGGGAAGCAATTGAAGTCCGTTGGGAAGGGCGTAGCCGATCTGGGTGAAGAACAAGAGCTGAAGGAGAAGGAGCGCGAATTTTCTAAACTAACTTCGGCTCTGCTGAAGAAGCTGGAGGACCGCCTGAAAGAGGTGCGCCTTTCCAGCCGCCTGACATCCTCCCCGGCATGTCTCGTCGTAGCGGAAGGCGAAGCGAGTCCGCACCTGGAAAGACTTTTAAAGCAGGTCAAGGGCGAAACGACCCAGCAAAAACGGATCATGGAGATCAACGCCAATCACGAAATCATCGCGAAGATGCGTGACCGCGCGGATGATCCCATGCTCGATGATTTTGCCGAGGTCCTCTACGGATATGCATTACTGGCGGAAGGTTCCGAAATTCACGACCCCATGATATTCAATCAGGCGGTGATGCGTATCCTCGGGAAAGCGATGTAGACGGTGTTGGAGAAATACGGCCAATTCTTCTACAACAGCACCTGGACATTTTAGGTCCCTCAGGGAAAAATTTTCTTGTATCGGCATGTCATGGCTGTTAGCCTCGTATTCCAGAAAACAGGGAATAGACGTAGAGGAAAGCCCGACAAACCCGGCCAATTAGCGGAAAAAAGACAGGTTAGACTATGGAAAGAGCTAAAGAAGTCATGAACCTGCGCGAGGCATCGCAATACCTCGGGATTTCCCCGGACACCCTGTACAAGTATCTGGGCGAAAGCAAAATCCCCGCGTTCAAGCTAGGCAATCGCTGGCGATTCAAAAAGGATTTGCTGGACCGGTGGATGGAGAGAAAGAGCGAGCACACGTTGGTCGTTGACTCGAAATCAAAGCGCCTCGTGAAGAACACAGTGAAAGGCTAGCGTCGGGGGAATATCGAACTATGGCACTTTTTAACAAGACTAAGCCGCTGGTCGGATTGGATATCGGCTCGAGTTCATTGAAAGCGGTGGAATTGATCAAAATTAAGAAAAACTTCCAGCTTTCCGGCTTCGCCTACGAGCCAATATCTCCTGACGCCGTCGTGGATGGCGCCATTATGGATTTCCTACCCATCGCTGAAACGATTAAAAAGAGCTTTGTGGGGGCGAAATTCAAAGCGAAAGGTGTTGCCACAGGTGTCTCCGGCCATTCCGTACATTCCCGCAACGACTGCGGAGGAAGTGCAAGCATCCATTCAGATTGATGCGGAGCAGTACATTCCTTTCGATATTTCCGAAGTCAATCTCGACTATCAGATCGTCGGTCCCACCATGGCTACCGACGATGCCGGGATGGAAGTCGTGTTGGTGGCGGCTAAAAAGGACAAGATTCAGAATCACACTAACGTCATCACGCTCGCCGGCCGAACGCCGGAGGTTGTCGATATCGATGCTTTCGCGCTTCAGAACGCGTTTGAAGCCAATTACAAGGTCGGTCCTGACGCGGCGGTCGCGCTGTTGAACATTGGCGCGTCGCTTATGAATATCAACATTACCAAGGGAGGAATGCCGCTGTTCATTCGTGATGTTTCCGTGGGTGGCAATCAGTACACCGATATTCTCCAGAAGGAGTTGCAACTCAGTTTTCAGGAAGCGGAAGATTTGAAACTCGGAAGGACGGGCGGTACCGAGACCGAGATGGTTCAGCCGCTGTTGGAATCGATCACGGAAATGCTGATCATGGAGGTACAGAAGACGTTCGATTTCTTCCGGGAGACCTATCCATCCGAAACGATCAGCCGGGTTCTGCTTAGCGGGGGTACCTGCCGCATGTCGGGGCTCGCTGAGAAAATACAGGCGACGTTTGGATACTCGACCGAAATTCTGGATCCGTTTAAAGCCATTGCTATAGGCCCAAAAGTTAATCTGGGAAAACTCGCATCGCTCGGACCAGCGCTTACCGTCGCCGTGGGTTTGGCATTGAGGGGGTTTGATCAATGATTAAAGTCAATCTGAGGGGACATAAGCAGCCAAAATCCGCCGCCAAGTTTGTTTCGCCCAAAAATTACACGCCCGTTCTTCTCTTGGCCGTCGCGCTCGGGTTCGCGGGCTATGGCTACTGGTGGTACTCGAGCGTGACGAACCAGGTTGCTGATTTGGACAACCAGATCAAGCAGGCCCAGGCCCAGAAGGCTGCTCTGGACAATGTCATCAAGCAGGACCAGATTTACGAAGCCCGGAAAAAAACCCTCGAAAACCGGGTGAAAGTCATCGAAGGCCTGCAACGAAACCAGGTGAGCCCCATCATGGCTCTGGATCAATTGAGCGAGGCAGTCCAACGGACCCAGTTCGTTTGGTTATCCAATCTTGATCAAAACAACGCGATCCTCACGATGAACGGTGTGGGTACGTCGTTGAACGCTATTGCCGATTTCTATACGAATCTGACTGCGACCGGGTATTTCAAGAATATCGATGTCTCCAACGCGCAAGACAGTGCCGGCAATTTTGTGTTTTCCCTGAAGGCCGAATTCTCGCCTCCGCGGACGGCGGCACCCGCAGGACAACCAGCCGCAGCGGGAGGAAATTAATATGGCCATCGACTTTAAGGATCTGGCAAAGCTGAAGTGGTATTACCAGGTGCTTCTTGTTGCCGGTGTTTGCGGCGGCCTTCTGGCGGGTTTTTGGTATCAGTTTCTGACGCCGATTGAGGCTGATATTCAGAGCCGCATGAGCACGCTTGATGACTTGCACAGGACCATTGCTAAAAGTTTGCAGCAGCAGAAGCAGTTGGCTGAGATCAAAAAGCAGGCCTTGGAACTTCAGAAGAGACTGGACATGCTCAAGTTGGTTTTGCCGCTGGAAAAGGAAACCGACCAGATTTTCCGGGCCGTCCAGCAACAGGCAACCACGTCGGCCTTGCGGATCCTGCGGGTGACGCCGCGGCCGACGATTGATCACGAAGTCTACACCGAATGGCCGATCGATATGGAAATCATTGGTACGTTCCACAATGTGGGTATGTTTTTGGACAAAATCCGCCAATTGCCGCGCATCGTGAATATTGCCGGGTTGAGGATGAACGTCAGAGCGGCAGAGGGCGAACAGGCCGCCACCGCGAGCATCGGCGCGACTTATGTCGCAACAACGTTCGTTTACAAAGAGGAAGGAATTGCATCAACTGCGCCTCCGCCCAGTCCGGTGAAGTGATGTGTAAAAAAATATTCATCCTTATTGCGCTATTCATTCTGCCTCTGAGTTCGATGGCATTTCCTCAGGCTCAACCTCAGAAGCCCCCGGAGGAACCTCCTCAGAAGCCCCCGGAGGAACCTCTCCCTGTGCTTGCAGTGCCCAAGGATTACCGTTACACCTCGCGCGGACGCCGTGATCCTTTCGTCAACCCGATTCCGAAACCGGTTACTCCCCCTGCTGCAGCCGGAAGGCCTCCAGTGGCTGTTCCCACGTGTCCGCAGCCGCAAGGGTTGAAGGGCATCATGTTGTCGCAGGCAGCGATTGCCGGTGTGGTGACCGCGAGGGATCCTTCGATGACAATCGTGATTATTCGTGCGCCGGGAGGCAAAACATATTTTGCTCGAGTAGGTGACGCGCTTTGCGACGCGGTCGTAAAAACCATCAAGTTAGACGCTGTAGCGTTTGTTCTGACGGTTCCCCCTATTGATCCGAAAGCTCCCCGGGAAATCGAGCGGAAAGTGCGGCCTACGCCAGGAGAACAGAAATGAGAGTTGATTCCGGAAAGTTCACTTCGGTTGGGGTGCTTTTACTGATCTCGACTCTGGCCGTCAACGGAGCAGCTTCGAAAGACTCCGCCATTGTGAAGGACGTTTCCTTCAACAGCAACGGCGAATCTCTTGAAGTCAAGATCACCGCCACTGATGAAACCAAATACACGCACTTTGTCCTAGACAACCCTCGCCGGCTCGTCGTGGACTTTCACGGAAGCCAGAACACTATCAGCTTCAAGGAAAAGAAAATCGACGCCGCAGGCGTCCGGCGCGTTCGCACATCTTTTTTTAGCGATGAGACGCGCAAGGCAACCCGCATTGTGTTCGACCTCGCCGCTAACGCCGATTACCGCTTCATCAACGATGGGGGTGGAAACCTTCGTATCCTTTTTGGCCAGGACGCGCACGCGCCGCTAAATCAGGTTGCGGGGCCTCCAGTGGCGCCGCCGTTGGAAACTGCGGTCGTTACCGAGACAGTGGAGAGTCCAGCAATAGTACAGAATCCCGCCTCAGCAATAACAGTTGCGGGCACTCCAGCCCGGCCGGCGGAACCGGCAGTCGAGGCTGCTGCGGCCGTTGCTAGAGTTTCTGGCAGTTCTCCGGTGATTGCGGCGGCCGAAAATGCAGCCGCCCGATCGGAATCGCAGGTCGCTGTTGTGCCGCAGACGCCGCCGCAACTTCCGTCCACCACGCCAACTCCGACGCCGCAATATAGTGGCGAAATCATCTCGCTCGATCTGAGGGATTACGACGTCAAAGATTTTTTCAGACTGATTTCCGAGATCAGCGGCCTCAACGTTGTACTGGATCCGAACGTTGGTGGTACAGTGACGTTGAAGTTGACGGACGTACCTTGGGATCAGGCCCTCGACGTCGTTTTGAAGAATTACAACTTTGGAGCGCAGCTCCAGGGGAACGTGTTACGCATAGCGACGAATGCAACGTTGCAGGCGGAACAAGCCGCCCAAAAAGCATTACGCGACGCACAAGACCAGGCGGCACCACTGGTTACCCGGACTTTCCTGTTGAACTACACCAGGGGCGACACGGTGAGTGCCACTCTGAAAGGATTGTTGTCGCCCCGCGGCAACATTATCACCGATGAGCGGCGGAACGCGCTGATTGTCACGGATATTTCTTCACAATTCACCAATATCGAGTCGATGGTGAAGTTTCTGGACACGCCGGCGCAGCAAGTCGAAATTGAAGCGCGTTTGCTTCAGGCTAACAAATCGTTCTCGAGAGATATCGGCAACCAGATCGGGTTACTCTTTGGCAATCGCACCGGCAACGTCCTTACTGGTCTTCCCAACTCGTCCAGTGGTTTTGCGCGGAACCCGCCTCCCCGTGTGGGCACGGGCTCCGGCGTTCCGCTGATATCCGATTTCGCGGCGGCCGGCAAAGCGGGATTGTCCTTCTTGATTCAGCCGGGTGGTGACGTCCTCTTGGATGAGATCATCTCGGTCTTTGAGGCCCGGGGAACGGCAAGACTCATTTCGCGTCCGCGCGTGACAACGCAAAATAACGTCCCAGCTACGATCCAACAAGGTACGCAGATTCCTGTTCAGACGAACGTGAATAATACGATCACGGTTCAGTTCACCAGCTTCACGTTAAACCTTACGGTGACGCCGCAGATCACCGAAGCCGGTACGATTTTGTTAAGGGCCGCCATTACGAACAGCCAGCCGGATTTTGCGAAAGCCGTGGGAGGCATACCATCGGTCTCGACTCAATCGGCAACGACTCAAGTGCTCATACCCGACGGTGGAACAGCGGTCATCGGAGGAATTCTCGTCGACACGGATTCAGTTAATGTGAAGCAAGTTCCCGGTTTGGGCAATCTTCCCTTGATTGGAACTCTGTTCAAGGACACAGCAACGGTTAAGACAACAAGCGAGTTGCTCTTCTTTATCACGCCGAGGATCAAACCGCTGGAAGCGATTTCGGTTCTGGCGCCGGGGGGAGAGCAAGCGCCCGCCCAGCCGCAGCAGCGCTGAATTTGCAGTATTCTAAACAGGCCATATTTCGAAAGGTCCTCGGACAGCTGCGCAAAAATGTAGTGGATATCCAAGCTGTGATCCTGGTCGGTCCCGAAGGCGCCGTGGATCACATGGTCCAAGATCCCAGTCTCGATATCGAGACCATTGTCGGCGAGTACATAACGCTGCTGCGCATCGCGCGCAGCGCCTCGGAGGATTCAGGAGCCGGCAATCTCGTCGAGAATATCGTAGTTTCCGAACGATCGATGATGATCGCGCGGAGTATTCCCCCGGAACATTATTTGATCCTGCTATCGAGGTCACAGGATCAAATCGGACGGGCACGATACGAGCTCAAGCAGGCCGCTCGGGAGATAGGAAGTTCGGAGTCCGACGGGTGAATTCCCTATTTTCCAAATCCGGAAAACGCCGAACGGAAAATAGGGAATTCACCCGTCGGACTCCCAATTTCCTGTTCTGCTATACTGCCCGATTGCCTTTATGGACTTAAAGGAACTGAAAGAGATCATCGAGATTGTTACGTCCAAAGAAGAAATCGAAGAGTTGGAATTGGAACAATCGGGAGTCCGGCTGCGGATTAAGCGGTCCTCCAACCACGCGGCCCCGAGAGCTCAGGCGCCTGTTCGAAGCGGGATGACAGCAGCCGACACCGTCGAGTTGACGTCTGCGCCACCGCCGGCGGTTTCACAACAAGAGGAGGATCTTTTCTACATTAAATCGCCGATCGTGGGCACTTTTTACCAGGCGCCTTCGCCCGGCTCGGAGCCGTTCGTATCGGTAGGCGATTTCGTGGGCAAGGGAAGCGTGGTCTGCATTATCGAGGCCATGAAATTGATGAACGAGATCGAAGCCGACGTGGCTGGCGAAGTCGTCAGCGTTCTCGTGGAAGATGGCCAGCCTGTTGAATATGGCGAAAAACTTTTCGCCATTCGCCCGCGATAAATATGTTCAAGAAAATACTCGTCGCGAATCGCGGGGAAATAGCCCTCAGGATCATTCTTTCGTGTAAAGAGCTGGGTATCAAGAACGTCGCCGTTTTTTCCGAAGCCGACCGGCATGCGCTTCACGTGCGGTTCGCTGATGAGGCGATATGTATTGGCCCTGCGAAGAGTAGCGACAGCTACTTGAATATTCCCAGCGTGATCAGCGCGGCTGAAGTCTCGGATGCCGACGCGATTCATCCTGGATATGGATTTCTATCCGAAAGCGCATACTTTGCCGAAGTGTGCGAATCCAGCCGCGTCAAGTTCGTCGGGCCATCATCGGAATCAATTCGGCTGATGGGTAATAAGGTGCTTGCGCGCCGCGAAATGGACCGGCTAGGGTTGCCCGTCCTTCCCGGCAGCTCCGATGCGATTCACACGGAAAAGGAAGCCGTGGCGTCAGCCGAAGCAATCGGCTATCCCGTGATTATCAAAGCCGTGGCAGGAGGAGGCGGCCGCGGTATGCGAGTGGTGCACAGTCGTGGGGCGTTACTCACTGCGCTGAAAACTGCGCAGGCCGAGGCGGCAAGCGCGTTTGCTGTTCCGCACTGCTACATTGAGAAATTTATCGAGCGGGCCCGCCACATCGAGTTCCAAATCATGGCCGACGAATACGGCAATGTCATTCATCTGGGTGAGCGTGAATGCTCGATTCAACGCCGGCATCAGAAATTAATTGAAGAATCACCATCCGTCATAATGAGTTCCGAACTTCGGGAAGCCATTGGCAGCAGTGTTGTGCGGGCGATGACCGATATTGGGTACTGGAATGTGGGTACGCTCGAGTTCCTCGTCGACGAGAGAAAGAACTTTTACTTCATGGAAATGAATACCCGCATCCAGGTTGAACATCCTGTGACTGAACTGGTCACAGGGATCGATCTGGTGCGAGATCAAATTCTTATCGCGGCCGGTGAAAAGTTGCCGCACCGGCAGAATGACATTCATTTCCGTGGGCACGCACTCGAATGCCGCATCAACGCCGAAGATCCTGTCACGCACAAGCCTTCGCCGGGTAAGATCACAAGCTGGCACGCGCCTGGTGGACCAGGAGTCCGCATCGACACGGCTGCCTATGCCGAGTACGTTATTCCGCACTATTACGACTCCTTAATTGCCAAGCTCATCGTGCATGGATTTGACCGGGACGAAGCCATAAGGCGCATGGATCGTGCGCTGGATATGTTTGTCCTCGAAGGTGTGAAGACCACCATTCCCTTACATCGCCAGATCCTCCGTAATGCCGAATTTCGTAACGGCAAGATTTACACCAAGTTTCTCGACCATCTACAAGACAATCGCGCCCGTGCTGTCGAAATGGCATGAAGGCTCTTCCGCGTCTGTATGCGATCGCGGACGCGTCCTTCGGTAATCCTGGGTGGCTTGCGGCATCGCTGATTGCCGGTGGCGCGCGTCTGATCCAGCTCCGAGACAAGAATGCCAGCTCGCGTGAGCTGCTCGACAAAGTGGACCGGGTCATCGCATTGGCACCCTCGGATGTCCGCATCATTGTTAACGACCGCGTTGACATCGCACGCATAGCCGGTGCTGCAGGTGCGCACGTGGGTCAAAAGGATTTGCCTCCTGCTGCCGTCCGATCGATTTTAGGTCCGGACGCGATCGTTGGGGTTTCAACACATAATATGCAGCAAGCAGTCGAAGCCGATAAATTGCCTGTCGACTACATAGCCGTTGGACCGATTTTTCCGACTTCGACGAAGGAAAACCCGGATCCTGTCGTCGGTCTCGGCGGTCTTCAGGAGATTTCCAAAGTCGTTTACAAGCCGATTGTCGCAGTTGGGGGAATCCGGCTGGAAAACGCGGCGGAAGTGCTGAAAGCTGGCGCTCACGCGATTGCCGTCATTCGCGACTTGCTGGATTGCGTGGATGTTCGGGCGCGCACCCGCCAGTGGGTTGAGGTTCTGGCTTCCCTGCGCAACTCGAGCGGCGATCCATGAGGCTGTGAACGAATTGGGCGGCGGTCCCTCTCCCAGAGGGAGACGGTATTTCTTGTTTATGACAGCCAGCATCTATAATCGTTCAGTTCTGACGATTTTATAAAGAGAGGATGGAACAACGCGTTGTTAGAGCTTAAAGGAATCATCCCACCAATGGTGACACCGTTCGACGAGACCGGCATGGTTCGCTATGATGCTTTCGAGCGGAACGTCGAGGAATACTTGAAAGCCGGGCTCGAAGGTTATCTTGTGCTCGGCTCCAATGGCGAGTCGGTATACCTGGAACACTCCGAGAAATTAAAGCTCATCGAAGCTGCTCGTAAACGCATTCCGTCGTCGATGACGTTGCTGGCGGGCACAGGCGTGGAGTCGACGCGCGCGACGATTGAACTAACGAAGCAGGCGGCCGAGCGCGGAGTTGATGCGGTGCTCGTGAAAAATCCGTTTTATTTCAAGAGTCAGATGACCTTTGATGTTTATCTAAATCACTATACGGCCGTTGCGGAAGCTTCCCCAGTCCCCGTTATTATCTACAACGTCCCTGTTTTTACCGGCGTTCCATTGCAATCGCGATTAGTGATCGAGCTTGCTAAACATCCCAACATTTGTGGCCTGAAGGACAGTTCGGGTGATGTGAAATTGATCTCCGAGGTTGTCTGGAATACGGACAAATTTCCGGTCCTGGCCGGAGCGGCTCCTACTCTTTTCCCGGCTATGGCTGCTGGAGCGCGCGGAGGCATTGTTGCGATCGCTTGCGCTGCGCCTAAGGCGGCGCTGTCGCTGTATCGAGCCTTCGCCGCCGGCGATTACAAAAAAGCGGGAGTGATTCAGCGCATCATCGCCCCCGCTGCGGGAGCCGTAACAGAACGGTATGGTATTGCGGGGCTGAAGGCCGCGATGGAACTGGAGGGATTCCAGGCGGGCGTGCCGAGACGTCCTCTTCTTCCGTTGAAACCCGCCGGCCATGAGGATCTGGCGCAGATCTTCCGAAGGATGAATAACGAGCTAGCCGAACTTTCATGATGCGGATTCCCTTCGGGAGCCTGCCCTCAATGTCGGCTCTCTTCCTTGATTACATCAACGACTCGAGCCGTGTCCGCGAATTCTACCGGCAGGATTATTCGTTAGAAGCCGTTGTATCTTTTGCGCGGCAGCGTCCGGCTCTCGACCGAGCGCATCGTGAAACATTGTGTACGGTGCTGGACGCGCAACAACGACAATGGGGAGCTAACCCGTCGTCTGTGGAGAAGCTCCGGGCAGGGGCTGTCGCGGTGATTTGCGGTCAACAGCCGGGACTGTTCACTGGCCCGAACTACACGATCCTCAAGGCGATCACGGCAATTAAACTCGCTCGGGCTTTGGGCGATCGCGGAGTAACAGCCGTTCCGGTTTTTTGGATTGCCGCAGAAGACCACGACTATCAAGAGATCGAGTGGGCCGCTATACTCGACAGAGATTCCGCCCTGCAGCAGGTCCGTGTGAATCTTTCGAATCCTGAATCCCGCCCTTCGGCTTGGCTTGGCTTGGGCGACGACGTGGTGGACGCGATTTCCAATTGCCTGACTAAGTTGCCGGAATCAGAATTTCAACCCGAAGTCCGCGATCTATTGATGACGTCGTACAAACCGGGGGTGTCTCCGGTCGATGCTTTTGCCCGAATGCTGGCCAGGCTGTTCGAAGGCTCCCATCTGATTCTTGTCAATCCGCTCGACGCCGAACTTCGCAAACTTGCGACGGGGACCCTTCATCAGGTCGTGCGGCAAAACTCAGCCGTTCGATCGGCCTTGCTCGCGCGAAACCGAGCATTATCGAAAGCCGGCTACCATGAGCAGGTAAGAATTGACGAGGATTTCAGCGGCTTTTTTGCGTATCGCGGCAAGTCCCGGCAACCGGTCCGTCCGGAAGAACTCAGCACGGATCTATGGCTGAGCCCAAATGTCCTGGTGCGGCCTGCAATGCAGGACGCGATATTTCCAACCGCGGCCTACGTCGGAGGCCCAGCCGAGATCGCTTACTTCGGACAGGCTGCGGCCGTTTACGAGGTGTTGGGCCGGGCGGTGCCGCCGGTTGTTCCGCGTATAAGCGTGACAATTCTCGAACCGCGGGTAGCTCGTGCGCTAAAAAAGTACAACATGGAATTCACGGACGTTTTTCGCGGCCGCGATTTCATGCGGCGGCAAGCGGTCCGAACAGTTCAAGCTGTCGACATTTTTGATCGCGCGCGAGACCGCATGACCTCAGAATTGGAATCCCTTCGGCCTGCTTTGGATGCTGTGGATTCGACATTGGTAGGAGCACTCGATACGGCCCGCCAGAAAATATTGCACCAGGTGGAGACGCTTCGAACGAAGTTTGTCAACGCAGAGGCGCGCCGGAACGAGACGCTCGAGAGACATTTGGACACCATCGGCAATTCCCTATTTCCTGAGAAGAAACTCCAGGAACGCGTACTCAACATCACGTCGTTTCTGGTTCGTTATGGTCTCGCCTTTCTTCCTCGCCTCGAAGAAACGCTGAGTTTGGATTCCAGGGCGCATCAGGTTGTCGAGATATGAAGATCGGAATTACCTGCTATCCCACTTACGGCGGAAGCGGTGTGGTGGCTACGGAATTGGGTAAGGAACTGGCCAACCGCGGCCACGACGTCCATTTCATCAGTTATGCCCTTCCGATCCGTCTGACGATGAAGGACCGAGTTTATTTCCATGAAGTCGAAGTTCTGACTTATCCATTATTCGAATATCCGCCATACGATCTGGTTCTGGCGACGAAGATGGCAGAAGTGATGACCCGCTTTGATCTGGATATTCTTCATGTTCACTATGCCATCCCGCATTCGATCAGTGCCTATCTGGCGAAGATGATGTTGCGCGACCGCGTCGTTCCTTTTGTCACGACGTTGCATGGTACCGACATTACACTGGTCGGTAATGACCGCTCATACCTTCCCATCACCCGCTTTGGCATCGAGCAGAGCGACGCCGTTACCGCAGTGTCGGAGTACCTCAGACAGCGCACGATCCAAGAATTTCAAATCCTCCGGCCCATTCTTGTTGTTCCCAACTTCGTCGACTGCAATGTGTACGTCCGCTCGTCGGATCGAACTCTTCGAAGAAGATTTGCGCAGGACGATGAAGGAATTTTGACCCACATTTCAAACTTCCGTCCGGTCAAGCGTGTCGAGGACGTCATTGGAATCTTCGCGCTCGTTCGGAAAAACCGGAAGGCGCGCCTGCTGATGGTCGGCGATGGTCCTGAGCGGCCAAAAGCGGAGTGGCTCGCCAACACTCATGGAGTTGCCCAGGATGTCCTGTTCGTGGGCAAGCAAAATGATATGAGCGAACTGTTGGCCATTTCTGACGTCCTTTTGCTGCCAAGCGAATTGGAATCGTTTGGTCTTGTTGCCCTTGAGGCAATGGCATGCGAGGTCCCTGTTATTGCTACGCGCGTCGGTGGCGTTCCCGAGGTCGTCCGGGATGGCATTGACGGGTACTTATACGAGGTGGGCGACGTTCAGGCGATGGCCGACGGCTGTCTCTCCGTCCTAAATAACCCAAAAGTTCGCGAGAATTTAGGAAAAGCTGCGCGAGATCGGGCGACGCGGCATTTCTGCGCAAGCAAGATTGTATTGCAATACGAGGATCTTTACAGTCAGACGATCGAAGAAGTCCGGTCCCGCCGCTAAAGCACGTAAGTCCCATAAAGCACCTAAGTCCCACGGCCGATAAGATGTTATGAGAACGGCAATTCCACCGAAACTAAGGAACTGACGTCAAAAACATGAGACAGGATGACGATTGGCAGACGATTTGCACGCTAACTAGTGGAAACTGATCCGACGGCATCCTGGCAAGGCCCGGAAGGAACGGGCACGAGGTACAAAGCAATGGTGAAACCATATATTTCTGAAGAAGTACTCCTCGATCCCGAGATAAGAAGTGCTGAAGTCCTCGACTTTGAACGCCGGCTGTTGGGCAAGATCGTTGGGCAGGATCGCGCCGTGAGCAGAATCGTCAACATGTATCAGACTTATCTGGCGGGAATGGCTATGCCGAACCGCCCGATCGGTAATCTTCTGTTTCTGGGACCGACTGGCTCCGGCAAGACGCGCATTGTAGAGGCTTCTGCCGAAATCCTTTTTGGCAGTCCACGCGCCTTCATCAAGATCGACTGCGCGGAGTTTCAGCACAGCCACGAGATCGCCAAGTTGATCGGTTCGCCCCCGGGTTATCTCGGACATCGCGAAACACCGCCTTTGCTAACTCAGGAAGCGATTGACCAATATCAGACCGAGCGAGCTCGCTTTAGCTTTATCCTCTTTGACGAAATCGAGAAAGCAAACGACGCGCTGTGGCAGCTCTTGTTGGGAATCTTGGATAAGGCGACTCTGACACTCGGCGACAACCGTAAAGTCGACTTATCCCGCTGTGTCATCTTTATGACATCCAATCTTGGCGCGGTTGAAATGTGTGAATTGCTGAGCGGCGGCATCGGTTTCACCTCAGGCGTCCGGCAAGACGAGACGAACCTCGCGGACCTTGACCGAAAGCTGTACCACACGGCCATCGACGTAGCGAAGAGGAAGTTTTCTCCTGAGTTCTTGAACAGAATCGACAAGGTCGTTGTGTTCCGTACGCTCAGCCAAACCAATCTCCGCCAGGTGCTGGACATCGAACTGAACGACGTCCAGAGCAGGATTATGGCATCACAGCCGGACAGGCAGTTCATCTTCCGGTGCACGTTAGAAGCAAAGGATTTTTTGCTTCGCGAAGGTACCGACCTGAAATATGGTGCACGTCATCTTAAACGCGCCATTGAACGGCATCTGGTTTACCCGATTTCGAATTTGATCGCGACCGGCCAGATCGGTCTGGGCGATGTCATTAAAATCGATCTCGCTCCAGCAGCTACCAAACTGACTTTCTCGAAAGAACGCGCCACGCCCGGCTTCGCGGTACCAGGATCCGGTAACGTGATGGAATTTCCGAGCCGAAAAGCGTCGCAAGCTGGGGCTCGATTGCAGCTCCTAGAGACGGAAGCCGCAAGCTGCGACCGGCGTTAGTGGAGTGTTGAATTGATCCTGTAGGGGCGGTCTATTCCTTGAGGCTGCGGGGTAGCTCAGCCTCAAGGAATAGACCGCCCCTACATGCGGGCCCATTCTGTATCCTCGAATCGAGATCAGGAGCGCCCTTGCCTAGTAATTGATCTTTAGTCCGAACTGAATTTGGCGGTTCTCCAGTAGCGTGCTGGTGATCGTCCCAAACGAAGTGGCGTCTAAAAACCTGTTTGGCTGGTTGAAGGACGGATGATTGAAAGCATTAAAGAACTCCGTCCTGAATTGGACATTCAAGCCTTCCCTCCGAAAGTTTTTTGCCAACATTAAATCCCAATTGTTCATTCCAGGACCGTCGAAATAATTTCGCGGTGCATTTCCAAATGTCCCCCGCGTCGGGATAGCAAATGCTGCCGGATTCAGGTAGACCGTTTTGTCTTTGCGGTTGGCGATTACCGGGTCAGCCGTGGTGTGCACAATATTGTAGTCAACGATGTAAGCAATATTCGGCCGATCGCGGGTCGACCCGGTATTGCTATTCTGGTTCGACGGGCTCAGTTGAATAAAGATGGGCCGGCCGGATTGGAAAGTAGCGATCCCCGAAAGTCCCCAACCACCCAGCAGCTTCTCGAGCGTGGTTCCCCAGTTCGTTCCAAAGGCCTTACCGCGGCCAAACGGCAATTCGTAAATATAGCTGAGAACAAATCGCTGCCGAGCGTCGAAATCCGAACTGCCGCGGTCCATTTTCAAGTTTCGCGCATCTTGGGCAACATTGCCGCCGGTGGAGTCGTCAATCGCATGTCCGTACGTGTACGACACCAGAAAAGACAATCCGGCCCCGAACCGCCGCTGCAATCGCCCGAGCAGGCCGTGATAGATCGAACTCCCCGAACTTTGAAGAACGGGCACAGAGCCGAACGCCGGCAGGGGACGCCGCGGCTGGACTTCAGGTTGGATAAATCCTGGTACAGGATAGGCTTGATTGACATCTACGGTTCGGACCAGCCTTGTCCCCTTGCTCCCAATGTAGCTCACCTCGAAGAGCATGTTTTCTGGAAGCTGCCGTTGATAACCCAGATTCCAATCCTGGATGTATGCATCGCGAAAATTTGGATCGATTGAAGGAGCATCAAAGACCGGCGAAGCCGCAAGCCGGGCCGACGGAAACGGGTCGGAAAGCGTCAAATCTGCCGGGAGAATCCCTGCCTCGAAAGTTTGCGGCTGTTGAAATGGAGGCCCGGTCCGGACAAAGAACAAGTTATTACCAATGATCGGCAGATCGTAAAAGATTCCGTATCCTCCGCGGACCACCGTTTTGCCAGTGCCATCGGGTCTCAATGCAAAACCCAACCTTGGCGCAAAGTTGTTTTTGTCTGGTCTATATAAAGCCCGTGATGCTCCGCTCTCACCCGCGATCTCATATCTCATTGTCTGAATGTTGAGTTGAGCCAAACGGTTTTGCTTCTCCACGTCGGGTGTGTTGTATTCATACCGTAAACCCAGGTTCAGGGTGAGCTGTCCCGAGACAACATAGTCATCCTGCACGAACCAGTTATAAGAATTCACGCTGTGGTATCGAAAACTGTCCGTGGGATCCCGAGCCGTGCGGCTGGGCAGGCCGAGCAAGAAATCTGCAAACGCATTGCCGGCCCAGATCCCGCTGAAATTGATCGTTTCGCGCACGTTGGAACCCGCATTAAAACGAATCCTCCGTAGATCCACACCTGCGCGAATGGAATGGGATGTCGGCGTATAGTTCAGGCTGGCTGCAATCTGTCCCGTCGTGCCGGCCCGCTTCTGATAGCCGCGGTCACCGATGGTGCCGAAGCCTGTTATTGCGATCATCGGGTGGCCGAAATCTTTCGGATCATGTGAGGCTGGAATACCTAATTGAGAGGAGATATCACTTTTGCCGGAGGCCAAGGCGATACGCGATTGCAGTTGACGGTTGAATCCCGCGCGGGCTTCCATGACAAGTTTCGGTGAAAAGATATAGGTGTCGTTCAGCGAAAGAGAATGAGCGCGGGTGACATCGTTGTGACCGAAACCAGGCAGACACGAAGTCTGATTGTTGCTTGCGCAGGGTACCAGCAACGAGTCCTGTGTGTGAGCGTAACGTCCGAATAAACTGTTGGTTCCGCTGAAGCGATGGTCCAGCCGCGCGCTGTACTGGTTGACATCCTCCGGAAGCGGGTTCACCGCAGAGAAATTGTTCGGCGGCGAAAGTCCGGCTGTTGGGGATGGGAACGAACCGCGGTCCAGGATCCTTCGCGCGATGGGATCGATCCGGCTAGACCGAATAATATTGCCGAGAAAGGCGGCTCCGCCCCGCTCCGGATCGCGCACCGGCACAGTGGCGGCGGAAAAATCACCCTTACGGAAAGCCTCTGTCGGAACCGGCTGCAGACTCGTGAAGACTTGCCGGCGCCTGCCGCCTTCATACGCCACAAAGAAGAAAGTGCGATTGCGTACCAGAGGCCCCCCTGCGGTCGCGCCGAACTGATTACGGTGAAACGGCGGTTTCGCCGCAGAATCCTTTTTGTTGAAAAAATCACGAGCATCCAGCCTGTCGTTTCGCAGAAATTCCCACGCCGACGCGTGCAGTCCGTTTGTTCCGGATTTTGTGTTCACGATCACCTGTGCGCCAGCTCCTCGCCCATACGCCGCAGAATAGGAATTGGCCAGAACTTTGAATTCCTGAATGGCATCGAGAATAGGGCGAAGTGTGAAATTGTTGATAGCCGGATCGTTGTTGTCGATACCGTCGAGTAAGTTGTTATTGGCAGTTTCTCGAGCTCCGATGACATTGAAACCGCCGCGCAAACTCAGTGCCGATCCTGGAGCTGGGGAAAGGGAACCCGGCGCAAGTTGAGCCAACGCTTCAAATTCCCGGCCGTTTAAAGGGAGTTCAACAATTTTTTGGTTGTCGATGACGGTTCCTACCGAAGACGTTTCGGATTGCACGAGCGGTGTGGTTGTGGTGACGACGATCTTTTCTGCAACTTCGCCGATTTGCAAAGTGAAGTCGATCCGGAGACGGTCGTCGACGCTCAATACAACACTTTCTCGTATTGCCGTCTTGAACCCTGGAAGACCCGCTTCGATGCGATACAGCCCCGGCGGTAAAAATGAGACACTATAATTGCCGCGCTCGTCGGTGGCGAACATTCGCGAAGCGTTCGTCTGGGCCTCGGTGATTGTTATCGTCACACCTGGAAGAACAACTCCGGCGGGGTCCGTGACGGTTCCAGTTAAAGATGCCGTCTGCGCGTAGACCGACCAAGGCCGCAGTACTAGAAGCAGCCCAAACAAGGCGATCAGAAAACGCGGCATAGATTCCATCAAGCGACTCAGCGAATCAAAATTGTACGAGCCTGCGGCCTGAGATCCTGTTCAGAAGACGATCAGTTCCCGAAACGCCTCTGCGAGGGGCTTCCTACAGAAAGCCGGCGAGCGGACTTGAACCGCT
>WNGR01001859.1_pt1 | contig 32257 bp, 26 predicted proteins | sample 5407581 | NCBI WGS metagenome assembly WNGR01 (sample SAMN13153383, study PRJNA577476) | soil metagenome | isolation source: 80 cm soil or saprolite under Garry oak tree replicate 2 | place: USA:California | collected 2016-06-15
CTCCGAACCTCGACGCGCCCTGGTGGCCCGCCCTGGCAGCCGCCGCGGACCTGCTCGCCTCGCGCGACGACCTGGCGCGCGTCCGCGTGTGCGGGATGTCGGAGGCGGGCGAGTGCGGCTGGCTCTTCGTCGATCGGACCAAGGCGCGGACGCGCCGCTGGTGCTCGATGCAGGACTGCGGCAACCGCGCCAAGGCGCGCCGGCACTACGCGAAGGTGAAGGGCGTCACTCCCTGAAGTTCTGGAAGGCGATCGGGATGCCGAGCCCGGCCGCGCGCACCTTCTGCATGACCTCCTGCAGGTCGTCCCGCTTCTTGCCGGAGATGCGGACCGCGTCGCCCTGGATGGACGCCTGGACCTTCAGTCCCGACTCCTTCACCAGCGCTACGAGCTTCTTCGCGTCCTCCTGCTGGATGCCCTTCTTCAGCTTCACGAGCTGGCGGACGTGCCCTCCGGCAGCCGGCTCGATCTTCTGGGGGTCGAGGCCCTCCAGCGGCACGCTGCGCTTGGCGAGCTTCTCGAGGAGGATGCCGTAGGCCGCCTCGGCCCGGCCCTCGCTGTTCGCCTTGACCAGGATGGCGCCGTCCGGCTGCCGCTCGAGGTCGGTGGACGTCCCCTTGAAGTCGAAGCGCTGGGCGAGCTCCTTTCTCCACCTCCATCAGGTTCAGCTCGGAGACGATGTCGAAGCTGGGCATGTCACTCCTCCATGGCGTCGCGCTTCGACCGCGGCCTGTCGGCCTACGCTCAGCGCGAACGGAAAGACGACCTCTCTATAGCTCCAGCACCACTGGCAACACCGCCGGCCGGCGGCCGCCCTCGCGGCGGAACCAGCGCCGGATGGCCTGGCGCAGCGCCCAGCGCGGGCACCTCCTGCCGTGCTCCGGGCGAGAGCTCCTCGATGGCGCGCAGCGCCTCGCCGCACAACGATGGCTCGCTCCCGGCCAGGCCGGCCACCCCGCGGGCGAGGAGCTCGGGGCCGCGGACCACGGCCCGGCTCGTCCGGTCGACGCACAGGAGCACGACGCACAGGCCCGCCTCGCCGAGCTGGCGCCGCTCCTTCACCACCTCGTCGTCGATGACCGCGCCCATGCTGTCGCGGTCGGCGAAGACGCGCCCGACGGGCACGCGCTCGCCGAGGACGCGCGCCCCGCCGTCCGCGAGCTCCAGCACCTCGCCGTCGACGAGGAGGTGCCGGTGCGGCACCTGCTCCAGCTCGGCGTGGCGGGCGTGCCGGGCGAGGTGACGGAACTCGCCGTGAATGGGGACGAAGCGCTCGGGACGGACGAGCTGGATGAGACGCCGCTGCTCCGCCTCCTGGGCGTGGCCGGAGACGTGGAGAGGCCGGAGATCCTCGTAGGCCACCTCCGCCCCGCGCCGGGCGAGCCCGTTCACCACCTCGCCGATGGCGATCTCGTTGCCCGGGATGTGGCGCGAGGAGAGCACCACCAGATCGCCCGGCGAGACGGACAGCTCCGGGTGCTCGCCGCGGGCCAGGCGGGCCAGCGCCGCGCGCGGCTCGCCCTGGGTGCCGGTGGTGAGGACGCACAGCTCCCGCGGGGGCAGCGCGCGCGCCTCGTCGAGCGCGCAGAGCTGCCACCCAGCCACGTCGAGGTAGCCGAGCTCCTGCGCCAGCCGGACGTTCTGCTCCATCGACCGGCCCAGGAGGACGAGCCGCCGCCCCAGCGCGCGCGCCACGTCGGCGACCTGCTGGATGCGGTGGATGTTGGAGGCGAAGCAGGCGACGAACACCCGGCCGCGGGCGCTCTCGAAGGCCGCGTCGAGGGCGGGCCCCACCTGCGACTCGGAGAGCGAGGTGCCGGGGCGCTCGGCGTTCGTGGAGTCGGAGAGGAGCAGCCGCACGCCGTCCTTGCCCAGGGCCGCCATGCGGGCGAGGTCGAAGCCCCGGCCCGAGACGGGCGCCTCGTCGATCTTGAAGTCTCCCGAGTGCAGCAGGACGCCTTGCGGCGTGCGCAGCGCGAGCGCGCAGGCGTCGGGGATGGAGTGCGTGACCGCGACGAACTCGGCCGAGATCGCGCCGCCCTCGCCCGTGCCGCGCACCTCGCCCGGCTGCACCTCGCGCAGGTCGGCCTGGACGCCCGCCTCGCGCAGCCTCGCCTCGACGAGGGCGCGGGCGAAGCGGGGCGCGTGCACGGGCGCCTTGACCGCCGCGAGGAGCTGCGCCAGCGCACCGATGTGGTCCTCGTGACCGTGGGTGACGTAGATGGCGCCCACCTGCGCCTTGCGGGCGATGAGCCAGGAGAGGTCCGGCACGATGACGTCCACGCCGATGGGCTCGTTCGGGAACATGACCCCGCAGTCGACCACCGCGATCCGGCCGTCGCACTCGACGGCCAGGCAGTTCATGCCGATCTCCCCCAGGCCTCCCAGGGCCACGATGCGGACGGGCGGTGCCACGCTCGGTCAGTATCCTCCGGCCCGGACGGCGGGCCTGGGTTAAAGTACGTCGCCCCCGCGTCGTAGGGCGGGGGACGCGCCCGCCGCCGGCCCCTTCCGTGTCCGATCCCATCCTCGACAGCCTGAACGACGCGCAGCGCGAGGCGGTCCTCCACGGCGAGGGGCCGCTGCTCGTGCTGGCCGGCGCCGGCTCGGGCAAGACGCGCGTCATCGTCCACCGCGTGGCCCAGCTCGTCCTGCGCGAGCGCGTGATGCCGTGGCACGTGCTCTGCGTGACCTTCACCAACAAGGCGGCGGGCGAGATGCGCGAGCGCCTGCAGGCCCTGCTCGGCGACCAGGCCCAGGAGCTGTGGGTCTCGACGTTCCACGCCTTCGGCGCGCGCTTCCTGCGCCGGGAGGCGGCCGCGGCGGGCCTGCCGTCGTCGTTCCCCATCTACGACATGGACGATCAGCTGCGGCTCGTGAAGCAGCTCATGGCGGAGCTCCGCCTGACGGAGGGCGAGCCCACGACGGCTCGCGACGTCCTCTCCGCCATCGACCGCTGGAAGAACGACGCGCTCCGGCCGAAGCAGGTGCGGGTAGGTGAGCTCGACGTCGAGCGGCAGGCGGCGAAGACGGTCTACGAGCGGTATCAGCGGGCGCTGGAGCGCGCCGGGGCAGCCGACTTCGGCGACCTCATCATGCGGCCGCTCCACCTCCTCGAGGAGGACGAGGCTTGCCGGGCACGCTGGGCGGGGCGCTTCCGCCACATCCTCGTCGACGAGTTCCAGGACACGAACCCCGCCCAGTACCGGCTGGTGAGCCTGCTCACCGGCGCGAAGCGAAACGTGTGCGTGGTGGGCGACGACGACCAGGCCATCTACCGCTGGCGCGGCGCCGACGTCTCGAACATCCTCGACTTCGACCGAGAGTGGAAAGGGGCGCGGGTGGTGAAGCTCGAGCAGAACTACCGCTCCACGCGCCCCATCCTCGAGGCCGCCCACGCCGTCATCTCGAAGGCGCACCGGCGCCGCGACAAGCGCCTCTGGACCGAGCGGGAGGGCGGGTCACCCCTGCAGCTCCTCGTCGGGCAGGACGAGCACGAGGAGGGGGAGCGCATCGCGCGCGCGGTGGAGAGCGCCCACGGGCAGGGCGCGCCGTGGGAGTCCATCGCGGTCCTCTACCGGACGAACGCGCAGTCGCGGGCGGTCGAGGCGGCGCTGCGCGGCCGCCGCATCCCTTACGTGGTCGTGCGCGGCACGAGCTTCTACGAGCGGGCGGAGGTGAAGGACGCCGCCGCCTACCTCCGGCTCGCGCTCTCGCCTCGCTCCGATCTCGACCTGCTGCGGATCGTGAACCGGCCCGCGCGCGGGGTGGGCGAGAAGTCGGTCGAGCGGCTCCAGGCGTTCGCGCAGGACCGGGGCCTGGCGCTCTTCGATTCGCTGCGGGAGGTCGACCTCGTCCCCGACCTCACCCCCAAGGCGAAGAAGGCGCTGGCGGCCTTCCGCGACCTCATCGCCGACCTGCACGGAAAGGTGGCCGACCTCGACGCCGGCCTGGCCGTGCAGGAGGTGCTGCAGCAGAGCGAGATGATCGAACGGCTCAAGCAAGAGGGCACGGACGAGGCGGTCGAGCGGGCCGAGAACCTCATGGAGCTCCTCGCCGCCGCGCGCGAGTTCGACGAGGCGCAGCTGGGCCGGGCGCCGCTGGACTCCGCGCTGCGCGCCACGCTCAGGGCGAGAGGGGAGGAGGAGGAGCCGGCGCCGCCGCCGCTGGCGCGCTTCCTCGAGAACATCGCGCTCCTCGGCGACGCCGACGCGCCCACCCCCGAGGGCCGCGTCGCCATGATGACGCTCCACGCCGCCAAGGGCCTGGAGTTCGACGCGGTCGTGCTGGCGGGCATGGAGGAGGGCGTCCTGCCCTACACGCGCCCGTGGAGGCGGCCCGAGTCGGCCGAGGCGAGCCAGGCGGACCAGGACGAGGAGCGCCGCCTCTGCTACGTCGGCATGACGCGCGCCCGCAAGCTCCTCACCCTCTCGCTGGCGCGCCGGCGCATGACGTACGGAGAGGCTGGCCCGACCTTCCGCGCGCAGCAGCCGTCACGCTTCCTGGCCGATCTGCCGCCGGAGCTCTTCGGGCTCGCCGCCCGCGCGGTCGCCGCGCCGCCCCGCGCCGAGCCGCCCCGCATCCGCCGTCACCCGGGCGCGCTCGACGGCGAGCCGGTCATCGAGCTCGACGGGGAGGATGGTTGGAACGAGGCTCGTTCTCCCTCGCCCCCGCAGGGGGAAAGGGAGGCTTGCCTCCCGCAAGGGGTGAGGGCCGGGGAGAGGGGGCCGCTGCGCAACCCCCGCGGCGAACCGCACGTGGAGTACGATGGCGAAGCGATGGACGCGCTCTCTCCCGGCGACCGCGTGGTGCACGCCTCGCTGGGCGAGGGCGTCGTCCGCGCCTGCGAGGGGCGGGGCGGCGAGGCCAAGGCGACCGTCGCCTTCTACGACCGCGGCGAGAAGCGCGTCCTCGCCCGCTTCCTGCGCAGGGTGTGAAGCGCGCGCGGCTGCTCCGCGCCGGCGAGGCGCCGATGACGCGCGCAGGCGCGCACCCGCTTTCGGCTACAGGCCGCGCAACAGGTCGCCGACGCCCTTCCGCGCCTGGACCTTGGCCTTCTCCTTCGCCGTGTCCTGGAGCTCCTGGACCTTCTGCTTCGCCGCGCCTTGCACGAGGCCCGCCACGGCCTGGTCGGCCTGGACGCTCACGGACGGCTGCGCCAGAGATCCCGAGAGCGCCAGCGGCACCGTCAGGCCTTGCCCGAGGGGGAGCTTCGAGCCGCCCGCGAGGCGCTGCAGCGTCTCCTTCGACAGCTTGGCCGCGCCGGTGAGGGCGAGCTGACCTCCGAGGCCGATCTTGCCGCCCAGCTCGGTCGCGCCGAACGGAGCCGTGAAGGAGAGCGGCCGCGCCAGCGCCATCGCGCCATCCTTGACCGTGAACTGCGCCGCCAGGTCGCGCAGGGTGGTCTTCCCCCCGGCGCCGCCCACCGTGCCGGCGAGTCCCGTCTTCCCCGCGGCGCGCAGGCCTTGCGATACCGCGCCCAGCACCTTGTCCCCCAGGTCGGTGGTGCTCAGCTCGCCCTGCTTCATCGAGAGCGCACCACGGCCGGTGAGCGCCTTCTGCAGGGTCGGCCAGTCCACACCCGTGCCGGCGAGGTCGAGCGTGCCCGTCAGCTTGCCCGCGAGCGGGGCGGCACCTGAGAACGAGGTGAGCGCCTGGCCGAGGTCGATCGCATCGAGCTTCGCCTTGAGGTTCCAGCTCGGGTTCGCCTCCGACAGATCGACCCGGGTGCCGGCCGCATCCACCCGCCCGCCGAAGAAGGAAGCCTGAGCGTCGTGCAGCACGAACACGCCCTCCTCGAGCGCCGCCTTGGCCTTGAAGCCGTTGGCGACGAGGCCGCCCTTCACCACCTTTTCGATGTCGATGGTGCCCGAGACGTCCGCCGCGCCCACCTGCTTCCGCTGGGCGGCCGTGAGGAGCGGCCCCTGGCTCTTCTTCTGGTCCTGCGGGAGGAGGCTCATGACCTGCCCGAGGTCGAGCAGCGGACCGGCAACGGCGAAGCGCACCCGCTGCGGCTTCAGCTCGGCGGCGAGCCGTCCGCCGAGATCGATGCCGGGGCCCTTCACCGCGAGCTTCTCGACGGCTGCGGTCCCGGCGCCGCTCGCTGGATCGACGAGCGCGTGGAGCTCGAAGCTCCCCTGGGCCGGCTCGCCCCGCAGGCGAACCTGAGAGAGCTTCCCCGAGCCGTCCACCGCGTACTTCCCCTCCCGGGTGGCGAGCTTCGCCGACGCGTCGACCTTGCCGCCCGTCATCATGTTCGTCATCGCCGGCGGGAGGAAGGCGCGCACGAGGCCGAGGTCGAGGCCGGTGAGCGCGAGGTCGCCCTGGAGCTCGGGGTACTCGCCGGGTCCCAGCTGGGCGAAGCTCTCCGGCAGCTTCGAGGCGTGCACCCGCGCCTCGAAGTTCTTCTGGGGGTTCACCACCGCTGCGCTGAGCTTCGCGTCCAGCGGGTGGCCGAGGCCGACGTGCTCGGCCGAGAAGTCGATCCGGGAGAGCGCGACCGCCGCCTTGTCGCCCAGGAGCGTGTCGATGTAATGGACCTCGCCGCCCTCGATGGACGCCCGATCGACGAGCACGGTGGCCTGGCTTCCAGCGGGTTCCTTGGACGCGGGGGCAGGCTTCTCCTTCGGCTCGCCGCCCAGGCCCTCGTAGTTCCAGGTCCCGTCCTTCGCGCGCACCAGGTTCAAGATCGGCCTCACGAGCCGGATCCCGCTCACCTGCACGTCCTTCCCGAGGGACGTGAGGAGAGGCCACAGCCGCACGCCCACCTCGAAGGCCTCCATCTGGGCGAGCGGAGGCTCCCCCGGCCGGCCGGCCACGACCGTGCCGGTCAAGGCGACCCGGGTGTGCGGGAAGATGCGCAGCTTCGCGTCCGCGACGGTGACCTGCCGGCCGAGCGCCGTCGAGACCCGCGGCACGACGAGGTCTTTCACCCGCGAGGAGACGGCGCCGGTCTGGAGGAGCAGCGTCAGCCCGACGACGAGGACGACGAGCGCGCCGACGGTGCCGGCGATGACCGTGAGCAAGGTTCGAGCAGGAGACTTCGGCATGCCTGGAAGTTCGGCTCGCCGGGCGGCCTTGGCAACCGTCTTGCTACAGCCGCCGCACCCCGAAGATCAGCGAGACGAGGAATGACAGGAGGGTGAGCGCGATCGCGAGGAGCAGCGCCGAGAAGAAGCCCACCCCGTACGCGCCCATGACGGTACCGAGCCAGATGAGCGCATAGAGGAGCCACGGGAAGAAGAGAAACCATAGGAAGCGCGCCAGGGTGACGTACGACGCCACGGCGAGGAAGAGCGACACCACCACCGCCCGTCCGACCGTGTTGGAAGGGTTCCCCGGAGAGACCCAGCCCACCGCCAGCATGAGCACCACGGCTGACGTGACGAGGCGGACGAGGAACGCGAGGAAGTGCTTCAGCATCGCCCGAACATAGCCCGGCGCGCGATCGCCGCGCGCTCCTTATGATCCGGACGTGCCCCAGCCCATCTCGACCGGCCCCATCCCGCCGGGCCCCCTGCCCGCCGTCTCCGAGGAGCTCCTCCGGTCGCTTCCCAAGACGGACCTCCACTGCCACCTCGACGGCTCGCTCCGGCTCGGCACCATCCTGGAGCTGGCCGAAGCGCAGAAGGTGAAGCTCCCGGCCGACACGCCCGAGGCCCTCGCGGTCGCCATGCACCAGGGCCAGGTGTGCGCCGATCTCGAGGATTACCTGACGGCCTTCGACATCACGCTCTCGGTGCTCCAGACCGAGGAGGCGCTCTACCGCGCAGCCCATGAGCTCGCCGTCGACTGCGCCGCCGAGAACGTGCGCTACCTGGAGGTGCGCTACGCCCCTGTCCTGCACACCCGCCTCGGCCTCAAGCCCACCACCATCGTCGACGCGGTGCTGGAGGGCTTGCGCGCCGCGAAGCGCGAGACCGGCGTGAAGTCGAACGTCATCATCTGCGGCATCCGCCACATCGACCCTGTCACCTCGCTGCGCCAGGCCGAGCTCGCCGTCGCCTACAAGAACAAGGGCGTGGTGGGCTACGACCTGGCCGGCGCGGAGGAGGGCTATCCCTCGAAGGCCCACCAGCGCGCCTTCCAGCTCATCCTCGACAACAACGTGAACGTGACCATCCACGCCGGCGAGGCCTACGGGCCGGAGTCGATCGCGCAGGCGGTGCACTACTGCGGCGCGCACCGCATCGGGCACGGAGTGCGGCTGCGCGAGAACGGCGATCTGCTGAACTACGTCAACGACCACCGCATCCCGCTCGAGATGTGTCCGTCGTCGAACGTCCAGACGCGCTCGGTGGCCGACATGAAGAGCCACCCCCTCAAGTTCTACTTCGACTTCGGTCTGCGGGTGACCGTCAACACCGACAACCGCCTCATCACCGACACCACCGCCACGAAGGAGCTCCTCGTCGCCCATCGCGAGATGGGCTTCACCCTCGAGGACCTGGTCACGGTCATCGTGCAGGGTTTCAAGAGCGGCTTCCTCCCCTACCGCGAAAAGTCGGACCTCCTGAAGCAGGTGAACCGGGACATCGCGGAGACGCTCACCAGGTTCGCGTCGAAGGCGAACCCCCCACCCCGGCCCTCTCCCCTGGCCAGGGGAGAGGGGGTGGTGGCCTGAATCCCTTCTATGAAGGGCTAGACGGTGAGGGGGCTGTGCGGACGGCGACCGCGAGCGTTATCTGCGCTCGGCCGTGACCACCATGTTGTCGCCCAGGTTCACCGGCACGGGCCAGCGCCCCGGCACCACCTTGCGCACGGCCGAGAGGGCGGGCGCGAGCGCCGGGAAGCTCGCGGCGGCCTTCCGGAGCAGATAGTCGGCCGAGACGGTGTGCGTGTAGGCGCGCCGCTCGCGGACCCTGAAGCCGGTCTCCTCGAGCAGCCGCGGCAGCGTGCGACGATCGAAGTAGACGACGTGCATCTCCATGAGCCATGGCCAGCGCGCGCCGAGCGCGCGCGCGAGCAGGCTCAGCGCATCGATGGTCGAGACGTGCAGCTCGCCGCCGGGCCGGAGCAGGCTTCTCGCCGCGACGAGCTCCTGCCGCGGGTCGGGGAGGTGCTCCACCACGTCCCACATCGTGATGAGGTCGTAGTTCGCCCCGGAGCGCGCGCGCTCGGCGAGGCTCTCGTTGCGGACCGGCAGCCCCAGCGCTCCGGCCTCGCGCACCGCCCAGCGCGACAGCTCGATGCCCTCCGCCGCAAAGCCGGCCCGTCTGGCCACGTCGACGAAGAAGCCGCAGTAGGCGCCCACGTCGAGCAGCCGCCGGCCGCCGGGCGGGCCGAGGAGTCCGAGCGCCCGGCGGAACGTGAGGTAGCGGTTCTCCTTCTCGGAGAGGTAGAGGGGGTCCTCCACCGCGCCGTACGCCTCGAGGAGCTGCGACACGGCCGGCGCGGGCCACTGGAACAGGAACCCGCACGACCTGCAACCCCAGATGGGGCCGTGGGAGCGGTGGCCGAAGCTGGTGCAGGCATAGGCGCGCAGGTCCGGCGCTTCGGCACCGCGCGCCGGGAAGCGGAGCCGAAGCTCTCCGCCGCCACACAGGTAGCAGCTCGACGGCTCGGCGTCGCGGTTGCCCGGTCCGGCGCTGGTCCCTTCAGCAGTTGCGGTTTTCACGGCGGGGCACCTTATATCTTCCCGCGCACGGCGCGGAAAGCGCCGACGCCTTCCTTGCCGGGCCAAGTCGGGCCGGCTTAGCATCGAGCCCCACCTCCAGGAGCCCCTCACCGATGGCGAAAACCCTGGCCATGATCCTCGCCGGCGGTGAAGGCCGCCGCCTCGATCCGCTCACCCGCGAGCGCGCCAAGCCGGCGGTGCCGTTCGGCGGCCGGTACCGGATCATCGACTTCGCCCTCTCCAACTTCGCCAACTCAGGCCTGCTCCGGATGAAGGTGCTCGTCCAGTACAAGTCGGAGTCGCTCAACACCCACATCCAGCGCGCCTGGCGGCTCACCGCGCTCCTCAACCAGTACGTCGAGCTCGTGCCGGCGCAGATGCGGGTCGGGCCGAAGTGGTTCGAAGGCTCGGCCGACGCCATCTACCAGAACCTCAACATCATCACCGACGAGGAGCCGGAGTTCACCTACGTCTTCGGCGCCGACCACGTCTACCGGATGGACGTGCGGCTGATGCTCGACTTCCATCGCGACAAGCGCGCCGACCTGACGGTGGCCGCCATCCCCATCCCGGTCGAGGAGGCGCACGACTTCGGCATCATGGAGGTGGACAACGAGGGGCGGCTCATCGGGTTCGTCGAGAAGCCGAAGTCGGGCGCGAAGACCATGCCGGGCGATCCCACCCGCTGCCTGGCGTCCATGGGGAACTACCTCTTCACGACCGATGTGCTGGTGCAGGAGATCGTGAGCGACGCCGCCGACCCGGACAGCGCCCACGACTTCGGCAAGTCGATCGTGGCGGGCATGTTCTCGCGCAAGCGCGTCTTCGTCTACGACTTCGCGAAGAACGAGGTGCCGGGTCAGTCGGAGCGCGAGCGCGGCTACTGGCGCGACGTGGGGAGCCTCGACGCGTACTACCAGGCGAACATGGACCTGGTGGACGTGAACCCGATCTTCTCACTCTACAACGATCAGTGGCCGATCTTCACCATCCAGTACAACTACCCCCCGGCCAAGTTCGTGTTCGCGAACGAGCACGAGGGGCGCGTCGGGCGCGCCACCGACTCGCTCATCAGCGAGGGGTGCATCATCTCCGGCGGTCGCGTGAACGGCTCCATCCTGTCGCCCATGGTGCGCGTGAACAGCTACGCCAGCGTCGAGGGCTCCATCCTCTTCGAGAACGTGAACATCGGCCGCCACTGCCGGATCCGGAAGGCCATCATCGACAAGCACGTCGACATCCCCGCCGGCACCTCCATCGGCTACGACCTGGAGGAGGACCGGAAGCGCTTCCACGTCACGGAGACCGGAATCGTGGTCATTCCGAAGGGCATGCGGCTCGAGGCGGGTTAGGGAATGGGGTGGCGGTGATCGCGCGTTCGCCGCCTGATGGGAGGCACGACATGTCGACCAAGGCAGAGCGGTTCCGGTATGAGCTCGAGCGGTCCGGCCCGAAGAAGCCGAAGAGCCCGCCGAGGCCTCGCCGCGACGCGCCGGTGGATACGGCGCAGCCCGGCGTGAGTGCGACCGAGCGCAGGGCCACCCCGCGCCGAGAGTCGCCCCGGGTCGCGAAGAAGGCCGGCTATGCATTCGAGCTCACGGCGGGCAAGCCCACGCGCAAGTCGACCCGCAAGTCGGCCAACCGGCAGCGCAACGACTCGCAGATGCGCGTGAAGCAGCGCACCGCCGAGGTGCACCCCTCCTCGCCGCGCTAAGCGCGGAGCGGGCACCGGTGACGCCGGGCGCGCGCTGCGTCCCTCGACGGGGTCGACGCGCGCCCGCGGCGGCGCTATGACGCGCTGCATGCACCTCGCACTGACCCTCTGCGGAGCGCTCGCGCTCGGCGCCGCCGCTGCTCCACCGGCGCCCGGCCCGACGCCGCCGGCCCAGCCGCTCCCTCCCGCGAAGCCGATCACGATTCCCGACATCCCGTACCAGCAATTCACGCTCGCGAACGGCCTCCACGTCATCCTCTCGGAGGACCACACCGCGCCCATCGTCGGGGTCGACGTCCACTACGACGTCGGGTCGAAGGACGAGAAGCCCGGCCGCACCGGCTTCGCACACCTCTTCGAGCACCTCATGTTCCAGGGCAGCCAGCACCTCGCGAAGGGCGAGGCGGATCGGCTCATCGAGAACGTCGGCGGCAACGCCAACGGCTCCACCTCGCACGACCAGACCGTCTACTGGGAGCAGGTTCCGTCGAACGCGCTCGAGCAGGCGCTCTTCATCGAGTCGGATCGGATGGGCTTCCTCCTCCCCACCCTCGACCAGGCGAAGCTCGACAACCAGCGCGACGTGGTGAAGAACGAGCGGCGCCAGTCGTACGAGATGCAGCCGTACGGCGCCGCCTTCCTCACGCTCGCCGCCGACCTGTGGGACCCCGAGTTCCCCTATCACTGGCTCCCCATCGGCTCGCACGAGGACCTCACCGCCGCCACCCTCGAGGACGTGCGCGAGTTCTTCCAGCGCTGGTACGTGCCCGCCAACGCCTCCCTCGCCATCGCGGGCGACTTCGACGCCAAGGAGGCGCGGCGGCTCGTGGAGAAGTGGTTCGGCTCCATCCCGGGCGCGCCGCCGCCCGAGCACCGGTCGCCAGGGCCGAAGCCGCTCACGGCCGAGAAGCGGGTGACGATCGAGGACAACGTCGAGCTGCCGCGCGTCTACATCGCCTGGCAGTCGCCCAGGGCGTTCGCGGCGGATGACGCCGCCCTCGACCTGCTCGCGGACGTGCTCACCGACGGCAAGAGCGCGCGGCTCGTGAAGCGCCTGGTGATGGACGAGCGCATCGCGCAGAACGTCTCGGCCGGACAGCAGTCGCAGGCGCTGGCGGGCATGTTCATGATCGTGGCGACGCCCAAGCCGGGGCAGAAGGTGGCAAAGCTCTTGGCCGAGATCGACGAGGAGATCGAGCGCCTGAAGCGGGAGCCGCCACAGCCGGTCGAGCTCGAGCGGGCGGTGAACAAGACCGAGTCGGGGGCGATCTTCAGCCTCGAGCCGGTGGGTGGCTTCGGCGGCCGCGCCGCCACGCTCAACCGCTACTACTTCCAGACCGGGGATCCCGGGTACTTCGGGAAGGACGTCGCCCGCTACCGCAAGGTCCGCCCGGAGGACGTGCGCGACGCGGCCTCGCGCTGGCTGAAGAAGGACGGCCGCGTGGTCCTCACCGTCCTGCCGACCGCCACCGCCACGACCCAGGGAGAGAAGAACTGATGCGCTGCCTCGCTCTCGCCGCCGCCCTGCTCCTCGCCTGTGGCGGCGCGCGCCCGAAGCCGGACGCCGCCGCGCCCTCCACCGCGGCCGCCAAGCCGGCCGCACCCGGCCCGGATCGCTCCCAGGTCCCGCAGCCCGGTCCGCCCCCTGCGCTGAAGGTTCCACCTCAGCGGCATTTCCAGCTCGCGAACGGCCTCAAGGTCCGGCTGGTCGAATACCGGAAGCTGCCCATCGTGGCGCTCCACCTCGCGGTCGACGCCGGGGCGGTACACGACCCACCCACCCGACCCGGCGTGGCGAGCTTCGCCGCCTCCATGATGACCGAGGGAACGCAGCGGCGCAGTGCGACCCGGATCTCCGATGACCTCGGCTTCATCGGCGCGAGCCTGGCGGCAGGCGCCAGCTTCGACTCGGCGTCTCTCTCGGGCTCGGTCCTCGCCACCCACCTCGACGAGCTGCTCGACATCTTCGCCGACGTGCTCGTGAATCCCAGCTTCCCCGCCGGCGACTTCGCCCGCGTGCAGGACGTGCGGCTCGTGTCGCTCTTGCAGCAGCGCGATCAGCCAGGGGCGGTGGCGGCCAAGGCGTTCGCGCACGCCTACTGGGGCGACCACCCTTACGGCCACTGGATCATGGGCACCGAGCAGTCGGTGAAGGCGATGAGGCGCGAGGACCTCGCCCGCTATCACGCGGCGCGCTGGAGGCCGGGGGTGTCGGAGCTGGTGGTGGTGGGCGACGTGACCGAGGCCGAGCTTCGCGCGAAGCTGGAGAAGGCGCTCTCGGCGTGGAAGGGTGATCCTCCGCCGGCGGCTGCTCCGAAGTCCGCGAAGCCGACGGTGCGCCGCGCCCTCCTCATCCAGAAGCGCGGCCCCGCCCCGCAGGCGTTCGTGATGATGGGCATGCCCGGCTTACCCCGCTCCTCGCCCGACTACGTGGCCGCCGAGGTCGCCGCGCAAGTGCTGGGGGGAGGCTCGGCCTCGCGCCTCTTTCGCGATCTGCGCGAGAAGGAGGGCTACACCTACGGTATCTACTCCCGCGTCGAGGCGCGCCGGATGGGCGGCACCACCTTCATCGTCGGCAGCGTCAAGGCCGAGGTGACCGGCGCCGCGACGCGCGCGCTGCTCCGCCAGGTCGAGGCGCTCGCCCAGGAGCCGGTCCCGGAGGCGGAGCTCGCGGTGGCGAAGAACGGCCTCCTCCTCTCGCTCCCGGGCGATTTCGCGGTAGCCGCCGGCATCGCGGGCAAGGTGGCCGAGGAGGTCGTCTACGGCCTCTCCGACGACTACTGGAGCCGCTATGCGGACCAGGTGGCGCAGGTCACCGCCGGCGACGTGCAGCGGGCGGCGCGGCAGTACTTCGACCCTGCCCGCCTGACCACTGTCATGGTGTGCGACACCGCCAGCGTCCAGCCACAGCTGGCGGCCCTGCCGCTGGGGCCGATCGAGGTGCGGAAGGCGAGCGTGTCGGCCCCCTGAGCTAGAGTGCCCGCCGTGGGGGGCTCGGACGCTCCCCCGGGGCGGGCGCATGGCCGAGCTGACGAACGATTTCACCTGGTCGAAGTCCCGGCACGAGAAGTTCCGGGACTGCCTGCGCGCCTACTTCAACCAGTACTACGGCAGCTGGGGCGGCTGGGAGGCGCCGGCGGGCTCGGACGTTCGCGAGCTCTACGTCCTGAAGAAGCTCTCCTCTCGCTGGCAGTGGGGCGGCTCGGTGGTGCACGACGCCCTGAAGCAGGTGCTCGTTCGCGCCCGCGCCACCGGCCAGTTCCGACCCCTCGACGAGCTGCTCCAGCAGACCCGCCAGCGCGCCCGCTATCAGTGGTCGACCTCGCGCGAGAAGAGCTACTGGCGGGAGTCCTCCAAGATCCTGGGGCTCGTCGAGCACGAGTACGGCGAGCCGGTGCCGGGCGAGGAGTGGAAGCGGATCTGGGAGGTGGTGATCGAGGGCTCGCTGCGTGCCTTCTACGCGAGCGCCACCTTCGACGAGATCCGGCGCACGCCCCGCGAGCGCTGGCTCACCGTCGACGAGCTCGACTCCTGGATGTTCGAGGGGACGAAGATCTGGGTGGCCATCGACTTCGCCTACCGCGACGAGGCGGGACGGGTGAAGGTGCTCGACTGGAAGACGGGCCAGGAGCGCGGGGTCGACCACACGCAAGTCGGCATCTACAGCCTGTACGCGCAGCAGAAGTGGGGCGTGCCCCCAGGCGGCGTGATGGGCGGGCTCGTCTACCTCTCCACTCCGGAGGGTGCCTGCACCAGCGTGAGCGCCGATCCGGCCGCCCTCGCCGCCTGCGAGGACGAAATGCGCCGCTCGATCGCGGCCATGCAGGTGCTCCTCGACGACCGCCCGAAGAACGTGGCGCGCCTGGAGCGTTTTCCGCAGCACGCCGACCCGGCGCACTGCGCGCGTTGCCCGTTCCGGCGGCCCTGCGCGAGGATGTGACGGGCGGCGGGCGCTGTGTCCCGACCGTGGTGCTCTGCCCGTGCCCCGTGCCTTACCGAGAGTTCCGTCGGTCAACCCGCGCGGCCGCGGCGCGGACCGTCCCTTGCCTGGTTCTCTCCTCCGAACGCGAACACGCGTAGGCACGTTCTCTGCTCAGTGGTCGACACATGACCGCACCGCGCCAGGTCCTACCAGGAGTGACCTACCTCATCACCCGACGCTGCACTCAGCGGCAGTTCCTGCTGAAGCCGTCGAAGTCGACAAACGATATATTCCTGTACCTGCTCGCCGTGGCGGCACGAAGGTTCGAGATCGAGGTCCACGCCTTCTGCGTTCTCTCGAACCACTTCCACCTGGTCCTCACGGACCCGCACGCCCGGCTCCCAGCCTTTCATCAGTTCCTCGACGCCCTCGTCGCTCGCGCCGTCAACGCATCGCTCGGTCGATGGGAGACCTTCTGGGCGCCGGACAGCTACAGCGCCGTGAGGCTGGTCTCCCCCGCCGACGTCATTGACAAGGCCGCCTACGTCGTCGCCAACCCCGTCGCCGCTGGCCTCGTCCGCACCGCTCGGCTGTGGCCGGGGCTTTGGTCGGCGCCGCAGTCGATCGGCGGCGAACCATTCCGCATCCGCCGGCCGAAACACTTCTTCGATCCGAGGGGCGTCCTTCCGGAGGAGGTGGAGCTGAAGATGACCGCGCCTCCTGGCTTCGCATCGGCAGAGGCGTTTCGTGACCAGCTCAGCCTGGCCCTCGAGGCGCATGAGGCGCAGGCGGTGCGAGCGCGACGCGGCGGCTTCCTCGGGGTCGCGCGCGTGCTCGCCCAGAATCCAACAAGTCGGCCGCCGGCGCCCGGCGAGTCGCGCCGAACACTGAACCCCCGCGTCGCCGCACGTGACAAGTGGAAGCGGATCGAGGCGCTCGGCAGGCTCCTCGAGTTTCTTCGCTCGTACCGGTCGGCGTGGGCGGCCTGGCGCGCGGGACGGGGTCAGGTGACCTTCCCCGAGGGCACGTATCTGCTGCGGGTCCTCTATGCGGTGCCCTGCGCCGGCGTCGGATAGCACACGGCCGCGAACGCTCGTCTCCGGCCGCACTGGAAACCTTACGGATGGTCCTTGGGCTCCGAGTGGGTCATCGGATTCGTGCGCCTGCTGACACCAGGCTGCCCCCCGGCAGCAAAAAAGAACGTCGATTGCCATCGCGGCACCCCACACGAAGCCAAGAGAACTCTGGGTTGGGCGTATGGGTTGGGCACACGCCACACCACCTCCTGGGAACTCTCGGTTGGCCTACGGGTTGGGACTACGGCCCTACGCGTACGCGGCGCAAGGGAACTCTCGGTCGGGAGGCGCGGTCGGGAGGCGTACGCGTACGCGGCGCAAGGGAACTCTCGGTCGGGAGGCGGTTGCCAATCGGCTCGGGAACCTTGGCTCTACGCCACCACTGCCCGCTCGGCCTCGCGCGGCTTCCTCCACGCCCATGACACCGCCCACCTGAGGAGCGCCACTGCCACCACGGCCACGGCGAGCGGCGGGCGGGCGAAGAAAAGCAGGGTGAGGACGAACGCCGCCGCGGTGGCGGCCGCCAGCGGACGCAGGGCGCTGGTGCGCCGGAGGAGCGCGGCACTCGCGGCAGAGAGGCCCAGGGTCGCCGTCGCGAGCCAGAGCAGCACCTCGAGCGCCTCCACCCACGCCGGCGCGGCGGCGCGACCCTCGGCGCGCTCCTTCACGCCGAGCATGAGCTTCCGTTCGAACGCGAAGTGGATGGGGTCGAGGACGAGCGTCGCGAGCGCGAGGCCCGCGACGGATGGCGCGGCGTGCTCCGCGCCGGTGCGGCTCCGCACGAGGAGCCGCGTCTTCCCGCCGGCTTCGGGCTGGAGCACGAACGCCCAGCTCCCGGAGGGGGGGGCCATCCCGTCGCGGCCGAGCGCGCGGAGGGAGTACGTACGCAGGACGAGCGCTCGTCGGGGGAGGACCTCCTCATACGTCGCGTAGGCCCGTCCGCCCATCGATGGGCGCGGGGACATGAGTAGCCGGTCGCCGGGCCGCGGGTCGGGAAAGCCGAGGAGCCGATCTCCGTCCGGCATCTGCATGCCGAGGAGGTTCTGCAGGAACCGGTAGGAGTAAAAGCCCGCCCGGCCCTGTCCGAGCTGCGCCAGCCAAGGCCACACCCGCTCGGGCGGCGCGTCGATGGTGATGGCGCGCGTCTCCACCTCGGCCGCGTCCGGCGCGAGGGCATCGCCCGGGAGCGGGGCCTGCATCTCGGCGGAGGTGGCGCCCCAGGTCTGGTACCAGGGCCGGATGAGCACGAAGTACTGGACGGCGAGCGCGGTCGCGAGCGCGCCCAGGATGGCGAACAGCTTCATGGAGGCCTCCGCCGCCCACCTGACGCCAGCGCGCGAGGAGGGTCAAGAAACCTTGTGGAACGCTCCAGCCCTGCGGCGGGACGAGCCCCATCCTACGGCCGCTGCACCTTCTTGCCGCCCGAAGGCGCGCTGCCCTCCTCGCCCTGCACGAGCCCGACGCGGGCCAGCTTCTCGTAGAGCGTGGAGCGGTGCAGCCCGGCCAGATCCGCCGCCTTGGCCACCGAGCCGCCCGCCTCGCCCAGCAGATCCTGGAAGTAGCGCTTCTCCCAGGCGTCGCGGGCGTGCCGGTAGTCCCCCTCGCCTGGCTCGGCGTCGTGGCTCGCCTTGAGCTCGGGCGGGAGGTCGGCGACGGTCAGCGTGTCGCCGCGGGCGAGGAGGAGCGCCCGCTCGAGGGCGTGCTCCAGCTCGCGGACGTTGCCCGGCCAGCCGTGATCGAGGAGCGCCCGCATCGCCTCGGCGTCGGGCTGCAGGGGCGGCCGCCCGAGGCGCAGCGCGTGCTTCTTCGTCAGGTGCTCGACGAGGAGCGGGATGTCCTCCTTGCGCTCGCGGAGCGGCGGGAGCCGCACCGGCACCACCCGGATCCGGTAATACAGGTCCTCCCGGAACTTCCCCTGCTCCACGTTCTTCTTCAGGTCTTCGTTGGTCGCGCAGACGATGCGGACGTTCGCCTTCTTCGGGCGGCGCGCGCCGACCGGGATGTAGTCGCCGTCCTGCAGGACGCGCAGGAGCTTCGCCTGCAAGGTCGGGTGCAGCAGCCCGATCTCGTCGAGGAAGAGCGTGCCGGCTTCCGCCTCGGCGAAGAAGCCGGCCCGCGCCGCCTCGGCGCCCGTGAAGGCGCCCTTCTCGTGCCCGAACAGCTCCGATTCGGCGAGCTGCTCCGGAATGGCGCTCATGTTGAGCGCCACGTAGGGACCCTTGGCGCGCTTCGACATCCCATGGATGGCGCGCGCGACCATGTCCTTGCCGGTGCCGCTCTCGCCCTCGACGAGCAGCGAGACGTCGGTGGGCGCCACGCGCTCCAGCACGGAGACCATCTCGCGCATGGCGGTCGAGCGCCCGATGATGCCCTGCACGGAGAAGGCGCCGTCGAGCACGCTGCGGAGCTGCGCGTTCTCGCGCTTGAGCCGCATGTGCTCGACCGCGCGCTCCACGATGAGCTCGAGCTCGTCCGGCTCGAAGGGCTTCCTGAGGTAGTCGAAGGCGCCCGACTTCATCGCCTCGACGGCCGTGTCCACGGTGGCGAAGGCGGTCACGATGATGACCGGCAGGTCGGGCAGCTTCTCGTGGAACTTCTTCAGGCCGGTGAGCCCGTCGATGCCGGGCATGCGCAGGTCCGTCACCACGCAGTCGAACTCGGCCCGATCGAGCGCCGGCAGCGCGTCCGCCACCGCGCCGAAGTCGTACACGTCGTAGGAGCGCGAGAGCGCCCGCTTCACCATCTGGCGCGCCGAGTCGAGGTCGTCGATCACCATCACGCGCGGCTTCATGCGGTCGCCTCCATGCCCTCGGGCTGGGCCGCCGGCAAGCGGACGCGGAAGAGCGCGCCGGTGCCAGGCCTGCTCTCCACCTCCACCGTCCCGCCGTGCGTCTCGGCGGCCTGGCGGACGATGGCGAGCCCGAGCCCCGTCCCGTTGGCCTTGGTCGTGAAGAAGGGCTCGAAGACGTGCTTCAGCGCGTCGGGCTCGATGCCCGGGCCGCTGTCCTGGAACTCGGCCAGGACCGAGCCGCCCTCCGCGCGCAGCCGCACCGCCAGCGTGCCCGGCCCCGGCTGCATGGCCTGGATGGCGTTCACGCACAGATTCAGGAAAGCCTGCCGCAGGAGCTCGGCGTCGGCCTCGACGTCCGGCAGCCCGGGGTCCACCTGAACGCTGGTGACCACCCGCGCCTGCGCCGCGGCCGGACCCACCACCTCGACCGCCTCGCGCAGCACCGGCTCGAGCGGCTGCGCGAGCACGTGGGTGGTGCGGGAGCGGGCGAAGACGAGGAAGCGCTCGAGCAGCGAGGCCGCGCGCTGGGTCTCGCGCTTCACCGCCGCGAGATCGGGACGGTGCGCGGCGTCCTCCGGCAGCTCGCGCAGCACCACCGCCGTGTACCCGCTGATGACGTTGAGCGAGTTCCCGAGCTCGTGGGCGAAGCCCGCCGCGATGCCGCCCAGCGTGGCGAGGCGGTCGGCGCGGAGGACCTCCCGCGTCTTCTCCTGCACCCGTCGCTCCAGGGAGTCGATGAGGCGCTGGTTCTCGGCGCGCCGCTCGCCGAGCCGGGCCGACATGGTGTTGAAGGCGCGGACGAGATCCGCGAGCTCCTGATCGGCGGGCAGCGGGAGCTGCTGCCCCTCCTCGTCGCGACCGAGCGCCTCGGCGGCGCGCATGACCCGTCCCACCGACGCGACGATGCTCGCGAAGAGGAGCGCGGCCATCGCCTGCCCCAGGAAGATCCAGAATCCGGCCACGACGGCGGAGGTCCAGGCGAGGCTGCGGGCGCTGCCCACGACCTCCTCGTGCTTGTAGTCGACGCGCACCGCGCCGAGGAGCTGCCCGTCGCGCAGCACCGGCGCTCCGGTGATGATCCCCTCGGTACCGAGCAGGCGTGCGAGCGCCTGGATCGGGCCCTCGGGGGGTGCGAACTCGGTCGGCGCGCCGGGTGGGCAATCGACGCCGGAGGGCGCGACGCACGCCACCACCCGCCCGGCCCGGTCCACCACCCAGGCTCGTTCCAGCGGCGCGGTCTCGACGAGGCGTCGCAACAGCCCGCTCAGCGCCTCGCCCGCGCCAGGCAGGGCCCGCTCGGGACCGAGCCAGCGGGCGGCGGTCGAGGCGGTCGACTGCGCCATGGCCGCGCCCTCGCGCGACAGGAGCTCCTGGCCGCGCTGCACCTCGCGCCAGAGCGCGACGGCGGTGACGCCGGTGGTCGAGAAGATGGTGATGCCCGCCATGAGCAGGAAGAGCTTGAGGCGCAGGCTCATGCGCGCTCCGCCGACGACTCGGGTAGGATGCCCGCTCCGTGTCGCGCCGCCTCGGTCTCATCGCGATGTCCGCCGCCGCCCTGCTCGTGCTGGGCGGCGCCTACGGAGCAGCCCGCCTCAAGCGCTACGTCGACACGGACCCGGGCCTCTGCGCGCAGTGCCACCGATCGAGCCCCGAGTTCGCGCTCTGGACCAAGGGGAGCCATCGCAGCGTCGCCTGCCAGCGCTGCCACCACGCCACGCCCGCCGAGGGGCTCGCCATGCTGCGCGCCTTCCTGGCCGGCAGGAGCCCCGACGGCTCGAAGCCGCACGCCCGCGTCGAGGTGGGCGCGTGCGCCGCGTGCCACCTCTCGCACGACCGGCAGTGGCCGCAGATCGAGGCCTCGCGCGGGCACCGCATCCACGCCTTGCAGGCGAAGATCGAGTGCGTCCGCTGCCACGCCGCCGGCGTGCACGGCTTCGAGCCGGTGGTCTCGAGCTGCCAGGGCTGCCACGGCGAGCACCTCGTGCGCGCCTCCGGCATGCAGCGGCTCCACTGCTTCGCCTGTCACAACTTCCTCTCTCCCGATCCCGGCCTGCGCCCCACCCGCCGCGACTGCCTGCGCTGCCACCGGGCCGAGGGGATCTCGCCGGCCCGCTTCGCCGACGACGCGCCCATGCAGCTCGACTGCGGGAGCTGTCACAAGCCGCACGCGAAGGTCGCCGGCGAGGAGCGCGTCGCCTGCACGACCTGCCACCGCCAGGTGGCGCGCGCCGGACTGCACGCGCTCCAGGCTCACGGCCGCTGCGGCGACTGCCATGTGGCGCACCTGTGGCGCACCGACGAGAAGGCTTGCCTCGGCTGTCACGCGCGCGCCCCCGTTCACGCCCGGCAGCGCGCCTGCGCCGCCTGTCATGGGTTTGCGGGCGCGGGGCAGCCCGCGTCGCCACCCCGCTCGCCCTGACGGTTGCGCCCCGCGATCACCCGCGGTGATCTCGGGGCGCACCGGCCTACCGCCGATCCTTGTCGCCGAACGTCTTCTCGTACTCGGCGGCGTGCTCTTCCTTCATGTACTCGAGCGTGGTCTGGCCATTCAGCCAGGCCCAGTTCATGGGGAAGATGCTGGGCTTCAGGTGCACGTTGTAGAAGTGCACCACGAACAGGAAGATGGCGGCGAGCGTCGCCTCCTCGCCGTGGACGATCTGGGCGCTGGCGAGGAGCCAGGTCGGGAAGACCTTCGCGAACTGGACCGGGAACCAGAAGATGAACCCGGACCCGACCATCATGATGATGCCCCAGAACACCGCCCAGTAATCGAACTTCTCCAGGTAGTTGAAGCGCTCGAACTTGGGGCGGTCCTTCTTCAGGCCCAGCATGAAGGTGATGTTGTCGCGGATGTCGAAGGCATCCTTCAGCGTCGGCACCATCGAGAGCGGCAACGTCCTCTTCTTGGCGAGGAACGTCAGGTAGAGGAGGTGGTAGACGCCGGAGAGGATGATCATCACCGCCGCCACGCGGTGGACGATCCCCGCCCCGTGCGCCCCGCCGAAGACGGCCAGGAACTTGCGCGAGGACTCGACGCGCTGGACGAAGTCGCTCATCCCGATCGTCTCGACGGCGCCGGCCCCGCGCAGCGGCCAGCCGGTGAGGGCGAGCAGGATGACGCCCGCCAGCATGAGCCAGTGCTGGATGCGCTGGTGGATGTCGAAGCGAAGGACCGTTCGCGTGACGAGCGCAGGATCGCCGTGGTGCTGCCGCTTCTGCAGGCGGTGGCGCAGCTCGTAGAGGAAGTCGATGAGGACGTGGAAGGCGAAGAAGAGCAGCGTGAGCGTGGTGAGGTACGAGAACATCACGTGCACGAAATGGGGGATGGGCCCCGTCTCCTGCATCGGCTTGTGCGCGATGAGCGCTGCGAAGCTGGCCGTGGCGCCGCGGTGGCACTGGGCGCAGGTCTGCACGCGATGATCCGAGTTCTTGGGTGGCTCGCTGAAGGCGACCGTCGACGCCGCGGCGTGCTTACCCGACAGCGTGGCATGGCCGCCTGGGATGATGCCCTGGCGCGGGTCGGAGGTGCCCTCCGCTGGCCGCACCGACCAGCCGTGGCAGTCGGTGCAGAGCGGCGCGCGCGGGCTGCCGATGGAGACGAGGCGGCCGTGGATGGAGTCGTGGTAGTTCGTCGCCACCTCCTCGTCGAGGTGGGCGGCGGCCAGGAACTTCCGATCGTTGTGGCAGCCCTCGCACGACCTCGCGAACCCGGCCCAGTACGGGCGGAACTCGGGGGTGCCGCGCTTCGGCGCGGGTGTCACCTCGTGCGGCGTGCCGTGGCAGGTGGCGCACGACGGCCCCGCCACCGGGGTCTCTGCGCTGAGCCACTTCGCGTGGCCGGAGGAGCGGAAGGTGTCCACGGCATCCGCGTGACACTGACCGCAGGCGAGGTACGCGCGCGGCGAGCCGGTCCGCGGCTGGCCGTCGGGCGTCTTGCCCGAGGTGAGCCGGGAGAGCAGCGCCTTCTCGGCCGGGTCGGTCGGGTCGGCGACCTCGTGCGGCCCCGGTGCGGTGTAGCCGGCGTGGCAGGCGACGCAGTCGAGGGAGGCGTGGACCGATTTCCCGAACAGCGCCGTGACCACGCCGGGGCGGCCTACGCTGTCGGCCTCGCCGTGCTTCGCCGACTCGTGGCAGCCGAGGCAGTCCTGGTTGGTAGGGGCGGCGTCGGCGGCGCGGGCAGCCGAGGTGGCCATGAGGGCGAGGAGGAGAAGATGTCGCATGCGCGTCGATTTCCCGTCGTGAAGGATGTCGATGCCAGCCGTCGCTGACGTCGTTCGGCGTTGCGCCCCACCGTTCACCGGAAAATCCAGCGCTTGGCGAGGTCCAGGCGGCCCGCGTGTGCATGGATCGCGCCCTTCGACCCGGCGCGGAGGCGTCTGAAGCTTCCGCCAAGAGTTGTCGGTATTTCCAGATGACGCGGCGGATTGTCCCGACATCTCGCCCGACGTCGAGGGTACGACGAGACCCGCCTCCGTCCGGCATGATTTGCGCCGCCCGCAAAATTCGACGCACTTCCAGTCGCACTTTCGTCCCGGTATGCTCACCGGGTGCGGCGGATCGTCACGGGAGCGCGGGATGGTTCGGAAAACGCCGTTGGGTGAAGGTGCGCGTATGCCACGGACCAGCATGCTCGCGACGTGCGCGGGGCTCGCCCTCTTCCTTGCGTTGCCCGCCGCGGCCGGTGCCTTTGCGATCGAGGTCGGGGAGCCGCTGCCCGACGACGAGCTGCCGACCCTCGCTGGCGCCCCGACGCGGCTGCTCGGCCAGGCCCGCGCCAGCGTCTTCATCTTCGTGCGCACCGAGCTCGCCGGACGGCCGGTACGCATCGTGGCGGTCGCGTCCGGCGACGAGCCCGTGGCGGCGCTGCGGGCGATGGCAAAGCAGTCGGGGTTCGACGGCCCGGTGCTGCTCGACCGCGGGGACGCGCTCTACGGCAAGCTCGGGGTGCGGCTCCACCCGGTGGTCGGCATCGGCGATGCCCAGCACCGGCTGGCGGCGTACGAGCACTTCCGCAAGGTGAACATGGAGGCGCGGGTGCTCGCCCAGGTCCGTCTCGTCCTCGGGGAGATCGGTCAGGCCGAGCTGGCGCAGGTGCTCGAGCCCGAGCGCGCGCCGGTGGACACCGGCGAGGAGGCCAAGGCCGGCCTCGACGCCCGCTTCGCGCGCAAGCTGCTCGAGATGGGGATGGTGGAGCAGGCGGTGGCGAGGGCTCGCCAGGCGGTGGAGCGCGCGCCGCGCGCAGCCGAGCCGCACGCCGTCCTCGCCGCGGCGCTCACCGCCAAGGGCGACTGCGCCGGCGCCGCCAAGGAGCAGCAGCTGGCCCGCGCCGCCGCGCCGCAGGCGGGGGCCATCGCCCTGGCTTCCATGAAGCCCTGTCCGGCGCAGTAGCGGCGGAAACGTCCGAAAAGAAATGGGGAGGGGGCCCACCGCAGGTGGGGAGGGCGAATGCCCTCTTCGGCGGGGCGCCTGAGCGCACGCGGCGCAGCCGCGCGCGAAGGCGCATGGGACCCGCCGAGCAGGGTGGGGCCCCAGCCAGCTTGCTGGATGGGGCGGGGCGCAGCCCCGTTTAACTGTGCGCGGCCACCTGGCGGAGAATGTCGAGCTCCTCGAGCGCCTTCCCGGCGCCGATGACGACCGCCGAGAGCGGGTCCTCGGCCAGGAAGACCGGCAGGCCGGTCTCCTCGCGGAGCAGCGTGTCGAGGTTCTTGAGCAGCGCGCCGCCGCCCGCGAGGACGATGCCGCGGTCGGCGATGTCTCCGGCGAGCTCGGGCGGCGTGCGTTCGAGCGTCACCTTCACCGCCTCGACGATGCCATTGATGGGCTCGCTGAGCGCCTCGCGGATCTCGCTCGAGGTGACGGTGAGCGTGCGCGGGACGCCGGCCACGAGGTCGCGGCCCTTGATGTCCATCGTCAGCTCCTCCTCGGTCGGATAGGCGGTCCCGATGCCCATCTTGATGAGCTCGGCGGTGCGCTCGCCGATGAGGAGGTTGTACTTGCGCTTGATGTGCTGGATGATCGCCTCGTCCATCTTGTCGCCGGCGATACGCACCGAGCGGCTGTAGACGATCCCGCCCAGCGAGATGACCGCCACGTCGGACGTGCCGCCGCCGATGTCGACGATCATGTTGCCGGACGGCTCGGTGATGGGGAGGCCGGCGCCGATCGCGGCCGCCATCGGCTGCTCGATGAGGTAGACCTCGCGCGCGCCGGCCGACTCGGCTGCCTCGCGCACGGCTCGCTTCTCCACCTCGGTGATGCCGGAGGGGATGCCGATGATGATGCGCGGCCGGACGAACTTCTTCCGGTTGTGCGCCGAGTTGATGAAGTACTTCAGCATCGCCGCGGTGATCTCGAAGTCGGCGATCACGCCGTCCTTCATCGGGCGGATGGCGACGATGTTGCCCGGAGTGCGACCGAGCATCTCCTTCGCCTCCTTGCCCACCGCGAGCACGCGACGCCCGCCGCGCGCGTCCTGCTGGACCGCCACCACGCTGGGCTCGTTGGAGACGATGCCCATGCCGCGAATGTAGATGAGGGTGTTCGCCGTCCCCAGATCGATCGCGAGATCGCGGGACAGGACGTTGTGGAGCCAGTCGAGCACGGTTTTTTTCGTCCGGGAGGGGGTGCGAGGGACGGCGGGATATGAACGCTTCCTGGCGGATTTTTCAAGGGTCTTCGGGGCGATTCGCCGCGGAAGTGGCCCGGGCGAGGTGCTCCCCGATCCACGACAGCACAACATCGTGGAACACCTTCGAATTCTTTGGCTTCAAGATCCAGTGCCCCTCGTCGGGAAAGACGAGCAGCTTCGACTCGACCCCGAGTCTTTGCAGTGCGGTGTAGGTCGAGAGCGCCTGCGCGATGGTGACCCGATAGTCTAGTTCACCGTGCGTTACAAGGGTAGGTGTGCGCCAGGCCTTCACGAAGCGATGGGGCGACCAGCGCTCGTACTGCGTACGGTCCTCCCACGGTCGGCCGAGCTCCCACTCCGGGAACCAGAGCTCCTCCGTGTCGTAGTAGGCCGCCTCGAGGTCGAAGTCGCCGGCGTGGGTGACCAGGCAGCGGAAGCGATCGGTGTGCCCGTTCATCCAGTTCACCATGTAGCCGCCATAGCTCGCCCCGGCCGCGCACAGACGGCCCCCGTCCGCGTCACCCGCCGCCACCGCCGCGTCGGTGAGGGCCATGATGTCGTCGAAGGGCGTACCCCCCCAGTTCATCCGCACCGCGTCCTGGTAGGCCTGCCCGAACCCGGAGGAGCCGCGCGGGTTCGGGAGAATGACCGTCCATCCGCGGGCGGCATAGAGGAGCGGGTTCCACCGGAAGCTCCACGCGTCGTGCCAGGCGCCCTGCGGGCCCCCATGGACGAGCACCACCGCCGGCCCCCGCTCGCCCGGGCGATGGCCGGGCGGGGTCACGACGAAGCCGTGCACGGTGGCGCCGTCCTTCCCCTTCGCCTCGAGCGCCCGGAAGGAGGGGCGCGCGATCTGGGCCATCGCGGCCTCGCCGAAGCGGGTCAGCACGCGCACCCGGCCGTCCTGGAAGAGCGCCACCTCGGGCGGGCGGAGGAAGCCGTCCACCAGACCCACCGCCACCCGGCCGTCGCGCGACGGCGAGATCGCGTGCAGGTTCGCGCCGGCGAGCAGCCGCCGCACCTGACCGGCGCGTACGTCCGCCTCGTACAGGTTCGAGCTCCCGCCCTCCTCGGCGGTGAACACGATGCGCTGCTCGGAGGACCAGTAGAGCTCGCCCACCGAGAGGTCGGTCGAGGCGGTCAGGTCGCGCGCGTCCTCGCCGGCGGGGCCGCCCACCAGGAGGCGGAACTTGTCGGACTCGTAGCCCGGCCTGGCCTGCGAGCGCCAGGCGAGGAGCTTGCCCGAAGGTGAAGGGCGCGGCGTCCCGTCCCAGCCCGGCCCTCCGGTGAGCCGCCGGGCCGCGCCCCCGCCGAGCGTCACCGCGAAGACGTCCGCGTTGGTGGAGATGGCCTCCACCGCGTCGACGATACGGGTGAAGAGGAAGGAGCGCCCGTCGCCGCTCACCGCCAGGTCACCTGCGTCGCCGCGCTGGAACGGCGGGACATCGTGGTCGCCCGGGGTCAGGTCGAGCGGGGGAGCGCCGGCGAGCGGCACCGCGAGGACGTGGGTGCGCAGCCGCTCGCGCCAGCCGCTCCAGTGGCGAAAGAGGAGCCGGGTCGCGAGGCGCGGCTGGCCGTTCGCCTCCTGCGCGCGGGCGGCCCCGCAGGCCAGGTCGGCGCCGCAGGTGGGGTCGACGTCGCTCGTCACGAGGAGCGACTGCCCGTCGGGGGCCCAGAGGAGCTCGTTCACCTCCGAGGCGAGCTGCGTCGCCTGCAGCGCCTCGCCGCCCTCGAGCGGGATGAGCCACGCCTGCGAGGAGCCCGAGCGCGTCGAGACGAAGGCGATGCGCCGCCCGTCGGGGGAGAAGCGCGGCGAGCTCACCTGCTCGCCTGGCGCGGAGGTGAGCCGGCGCGGCTCCCCACCGGCGCTCGAGACGATCCACAGCGCCGAGTCGAGCTTCGAGCCATCGGCGGCGGGCCGCGCCACCGTGAAGGCGACGAGCTTCCCGTCCGGCGAGAGCGCGGGCGCGGCCACGCGCGGCACCGCCAGCAGGTCGTCGATGCCGAAGGCCTTCTGCGCGGGCGCGGGCGCGGCGAGGAGGGCGAGGGCGGCGAGGAGCGAGGCGGGCATCGTGGGGACCTTCTAGCACCGCGCGCGAAAAAAGAAGAAGGGGCCGAGCACGTGGTGCCGGCCCCCCTCTCCCGAACCTCTCCCCGCTTCGCGGGGCGAGGGAGTGTGCACACTACGCCGGCTCGGCCTCGACCTTCACCTTGGCCTTGCCGACTACCTCGCGGTGGAGCTTCACCGGGACCTCGTGGTCGCCCACCGTCTTGATGGGCTCCTTGAGATCGATGGTGCGGCGGTCGAGGGTGAGGCCGCGGGCGGCCAGCGCCTCGACGATGTCGATGACCGTCACCGACCCGTAGAGCTTGTCCTGCTCGCCCACCTTGCGCCGCAGCACCACCGGCGTGTCGGTGAGGCGCTTCGCGACGGCCTCGGCGCTGGCCTTCGCCTTGGCCGCCTTGGCCTCGGCGATCTTCTTCTGGTGATCCAGCTCGCGGACGTTCTTGGTGTTGGCGGCGACCGCCAGCCCGCGCGGCAGGAGGTAGTTGCGCCCGTAGCCGGGCTTCACCTCGACGAGCTCGCCGCCCTTGCCGAGGTTCTCCACGTCTTCACGGAGGATGAGCTTCATGTCGTTCTCCTCAGGTGCTCGCCACCGTGTAGGGCAGGAGCGCGAGCATGCGGGCGCGCTTGATGGCGGTCGCCACCTGGCGCTGGTGCAGGGCGCAGTTGCCGCTGATCCGCCGCGGGATGATCTTCCCACGCTCCGTGAGGAAGTACTTCATCTGCCCCTGATCCTTGTAGTCGACCTTGAGCGCCTTGTCGGCGCAGAAGCGGCAGACCTTGCGACGGCCGAAACCGCGCCCGCGGCCGCCCATCTCGTCTCCGCCGCGGTCGTCGCGCCCGCCCCGGTCGTCTCGGCCGCCGCCGCCACCGCCGCCGGTGCGACCGAAGCCGCCCCCGCCGCCGTAGCCGCCGCCGCCACCACCGCCGTAACCGCCGCCTCCACCACCGCCGTAACCGCCGCCACCGCCACCGTAGCCGCCGCGGGCCTCTTCCTCGGGCGGCGCCACCTTGACGTCCTGCTCCACCTGGCGCGACTCGAAGTCGACGTCGTCGGCGAGCCGGATGGACTGGAACTTGACCACGGTGTCGATCATCTTGAGGTTGCGCTCGAGCTCGGCCACGAGCCCGGGGTTCCCCACGTACAAGCAGTGCATGTAGAGCGCCCGCGGGTTCTTGCCGATGGCGAAGGCCGTCTTGCGCTTGCCCTGGTTGGTGAACCGGATGACCTTCCCGCTCTCGCGCGTCACCACGCCGCGGAGCCGCTCCTTGATCTCGTCCACCTGCTCGTCGGGCGTATCCGCCTTCAAGAGGTAGATGGTCTCGTACTCGCGCACGAGACGCTTCTGCGCTTCTGCCATGCCGTACTCCCCTCGGGTTCTGGAGCGGCGGTTCACCCGCCGCGAGGAGCTTCTATCCGTTCCGCGGATGGCACCATGCCGCCCGCGGGGTACCTCTTGCGGCGGGGAATCTCCCCCCGTCCCTACAGCGCCGGCGACCGCCGGTTGAACTGGTTCATCGCCTTGACGGCGCCCAGCTCGCAGATCGTGCTGGCCGCCTCGACCGCCCAGGCGACGCAATTCTCGACGTCCTTCTCCTCGCCCTTCGGGAAGCGGCCGAGGACGTAGTCGGCCGGATCCATGCGCGGGGGCGGGCGGCCGATCCCCACCCTCACCCGCACGAAGCCCGGGCCGCCCACGTGCTCCCCGACGCTCTTCACGCCGTTGTTCCCGCTGTGCCCGCCCCCCACCTTCACCTGCACGCGGAACGGATCGAGCTCGAGGTCGTCGTGCACCACCACCAGATCCTCGAGCCCGAGCTTCCAGTACCGGAGGGCGGGGCCGGCTGCCTCGCCCGAGCGGTTCATGAAGGTCTGGGGCTTCATGATCCAGACCCGCTCCTGCCCCACGCTCGCCTCGGCGATCTCGGCCCCGAACTTCTTCACCGAGAAGGCCGCCCGACACCGCGCCGCGAGCCCGTCGGCGACCAGGAACCCCACGTTGTGGCGGGTCCGCGCGTAGGCGTCCCCCGGGTTGCCCAGGCCGACCACGAGCTTCACGGAGCGCTACTTCTTGGCCGGCTTGGCTTCTGCCTTGGCGCCAGCGGCCGGAGCCGCGGCTTTGGCACCACCCGCGGCCGGAGCCGCACCCGCAGCCGGAGCCGCGCCCGCCGCCGGGGCAGCGCCCTCGACCGGCGCCGCACCGGGGACCGCCGCCGGGGCGACCACGACCTCCTCCTTCTCCGGCGCCGAGACGACGGCGACCGTGAAGTTGGTGGCGTACTTGATCTTCACGCCCTGCGGAGCCTTCACGTCGGCGATGTGGAGCGAGCCGCCGATCTTGAGCGGCGTGACGTCCACCTCGATGCGGACCGGGATGCTCGCCGGCAGCGCCTCGACGGTGATGTCGTGCGCCGAGACGGTGAGGATGCCGCCCGCGATCACGCCCTCGGCCTTGCCCGTCGTGACGAGCGGGACCTCGACCTTGACCGGCTTCGCCATGTCGACTTCGAGGAAGTCGGCGTGGAGGAGCCGGCGGCTGACCGGATCCACCTCGTACTCGCGGAAGAGGACGCGCTTCTCGGTCCCGTCGAGCTGGAGGGTGAGGAGGGTGTTGAACTTGTGCGGCGTCGCGATGGCCTTCTGCAGCGCGGCCGGGTCGACCGAGATGTGGGTCGGCTCGCGCTTCTGGCCGTACACGACGGCCGGGATGAACCCGGCCTGGCGGAGGCGGCGCGCCGGGCCCTTGCCCTTGTCGCTACGCGCCTGCGCGGTGAGAACGTTGACGGACTGCTCCATGGCTTCCTCCCAGTGGACTCGCCGCGTCGCGGTCGAGGGGCCCGTGCAGGAACAACTCAGGCCCTGGGGATCCCAGAAATGAGGGGCGGCTTGTACCGGGAAAGGCGCGCCCCGTCAAGTCGGGAGGCGGCTCAGCTCCGGGCGGCGGTCGCGGCGTAGAGGGCGACCGAGTGCCAGACCGCCTCGAAGGCGGCCCGATCGAAGCCGGTGCCGGACGCCACCCAGTCGAAGTGGGGCGGGACGTGGGTCGGCTGGTGGAAGTGGCCGATCACGTCGTGGTGGTCGGCCCAGACGGCCGCGATGACGTCGCCCCAGACCTGGGAGAGCGTTGGGACGATGCCGTCGTTGGCGGAAGGGGCGGGGATGCGCCCATAGACGCGACGCAGCGCATCGGCCTGGGGGGCAGAGAAGTGCGAGAGCTGGCCGCGCGGCGTGCGGGCGGCGAAGCGGTGCAGGCCGATATAGAGGGCGTGCGTTGCCTGCGCGTACGGATCGAACCCGGCTCGCACGAGCGAGCGAAGCCCAGGCTTGCGGGCGCGGGTGACCACGCTCGCGTAGCGGACGCCGGGGCGCGGAGGGGTGGAGGCGTTGAAGAGCTCCATCCCGGCGGGCGTGATCTGCTCGACGAGGCCTTGGTCCCGCTGCACGTGGGCGAAGAACTGCTCGACCGCCCTGCGGCGCGCGACCGAGAAATCCGCCAGGAGCTGCAGGAAGAGCTGGTCGAGGACCCCGGTCGGCTTCGAGCCGGGGCGGCGCACCAGGCCGGCGAGGCGCAGCGCCACCGCGAGCGGCAAGCGGCCGGTCCGGAGGGCGTGGATGGTGGCGAGGGAGAGGAGCCCGAGGAGCTGCTGCCCGAGCAAGCTCCCGAACAGGTGCGCGAGCGGCGTCCCACGGTGGGGCGCCGAGACGGTGATGACGGCGCGCACCCTGCTCGCGCAGCGCTCGACGTCGGCGAGCGTGGGGAGCGACACGCGCGGCGCGACGAGGAGGCGCGCGTCGAGCCCGCCGCTCGAGTGGCCGATGAGGGTCACGTCGCCGTCGGCCTGGTCGAGCAGGCCCGCGACCGTCTCGGCCAGGATCGCCGCCCGCCGCGGCAAGGAGGCGGTCGGCTCGGTGTGGACGGCGCGGATCTCCCCTTCCAGCCCGAGCGGGGGGGCGAGCTCGCCGAGCAGCTCCCGGACGTGCGTGAAGTAAGCGAAGTCGCCCAGGTTGGCGAAGCCGAAGAACCCCGGGACGAGGACGAGGTGGTGCGGCCGCGCCACCTAGACGAACAGGCTCGACAGCGAGTCGGCGTTGTAGATGCGCTTCACGGCCTCGGCGAAGAGGCGGGCCGTCGGGAGCTGCTTGATCTTCGTCAGCCCCTGCGCGGCCGGGGCGAGCGGGATCGTATCCGTGACCACGATCTCCTCGATGGGGCTCTTCTGGATGCGCTCCACGGCTGGGCCGGAGAGCACGGCGTGCGTCGCGTAGGCGAAGACGCGGCTCGCCCCCTTGTCGACGAGTGCGTTGGCAGCCTGGGTGAGCGTGCCGGCGGTGTCGATCATGTCGTCGAGCAGGATGGCGACCTTGCCCTGCACGTCGCCGATCACGTTCAGGACCTCGGCGACGTTGGGCTTGGTGCGTCGCTTGTCGACGATGCCCAGCCCGGC
>WNGR01001306.1_pt1 | contig 32238 bp, 29 predicted proteins | sample 5407581 | NCBI WGS metagenome assembly WNGR01 (sample SAMN13153383, study PRJNA577476) | soil metagenome | isolation source: 80 cm soil or saprolite under Garry oak tree replicate 2 | place: USA:California | collected 2016-06-15
TCCCCTCATCATCGCCGTCCCCCGCAGCTCAGAGAAAAACCCCGGCCACCACGTAGTCATGGACATGGCCATGTCCCAGTTCTCCTACGGAACCCTCGCCTCCTACAGCAAACGCAACCAACCCCTCCCCGTGGATGGAGGCTTCGACACCGCAGGCAACCTCACCCGCGACGCCGCCGCCATCGAAGCCTCGCAGCGAGCCCTCCCCGTCGGCTACTGGAAGGGCTCCGGCCTCTCCCTCGTCCTCGACATGATCGGAGCCATGCTCTCCGGAGGCCTCGCCACCCACGACTTCTCCCTCGATCCCCTCCGCGAAGTAGGCCAATCCCAGGTCTTCCTCACCATCGACCCCACCCACATCGCCAGCCCGCAAGACCTCGCCCAGACCGCCGAAGGCATCCTCGCCTCCCTCCGCGAAGCCACACCCGCAGACCCCGCCAAACCCGTCCGCTACCCCGGCGAGCAGACCCTCCACCTCCGCGAAGAGAACCTCCGCCTCGGCATCCCCGTAGACCCCGAAATCTGGCAACAGCTCACCGGCCGATCCAGGATCAAATCTGACTCATGAGGACTAAAATTGCCCGAGCGTCAGTCGAAGTGGTTGCGCGGACGGCGCAGCCTGAAAAGCAGCTCCTCCCGGGAGTCAGCGCGTAATGTCAGGATTCTTCTGCCTGCGTGCTACGTCTTACTTACTATGACGGTCTGCGGTGCTCTGTTGAGCAGGTGAAGTTCGGAAGACGTATATCCCGCGTTACGGAACATGGTCTCGTATTCGGCGAATGTGTAGGCATCCCCGGCCGCTGTCGTCCCCAGCATCATCATCGCAAATCCCGCAGCCATTGGCGGCGACACACGATCGTCATTGGGCACGAAGTCGAGCGTGACACAGCGTCCCGCTGGAGTGAGAGATGCCCGGATTTTGCGCATCAACTTCTCGCAGGTCGGCGGATCGAAGTGATGGAAGAAGTGCGTTACCAGCACCAGATCGTAGGGTCCTCCAAACTCCGTCTCGAAGGCGTCACCGGGGAGTAGTGAGTGACGGTCGGCCACACCGAACTTCTGAGCGTTCCCGGTTGCCACCGCAAGCACGTTGGGCCAATCCAGGGCCGTGATCTGCGCCTTCGGATTGTGCTGGGCGATCATGATGCCAAACAGCCCGTGTCCGGCTGCGATGTCCAACACTCGCATCTCTCCGTCGCCTGCCACCAGGTCTGCGATCTCTGCAGCCGCAGGGAATATCATCGGCGCCATCTGTTTCGCGAAATCTACCCAGATGGGGTTATCGTGACTGACGGTTCCCTCACCGGGAAGCGTTGTTGTTCCGGTCCGGACAACATCAGTCAAGTTGAGAAACGGAGCGATCAGGCGGGGGTCGAGAAGAAAGTTGGCGACGCTGCCGAAATATGCCGGTGAGTTCCGGTCCAGGAACGTAGCGGAATCGAGGGTCAGCGAGTATTCCTTGCCGTCTTTTGCAAGGAATCCGCTGATGACGAGGTAGTCGCAAAGAATGCGGACCCCGCGAGTTGATGCGCTGACCGCTTTAGCGATCGCGTCCGCGCTGCGACTCCCACGAGCAATTTCGGTGAACAAATCAAGCCCAATCGCCGCTTTCAAGGCTGCAGATCGCTGGTAAGCGTTTAGGTTGTCGAAGATGATCCCGGGATCGGGTTTGTGAGCGGACGTACCTGTTGTAGTCATAGGCTCGCAATTCTACACGCACCAAAATCTTCCGCGTCGAGAAAAAACCGGAGGGGAGCCATGTTTTTACGGAAATTCATCACCGGCCTTCAACACTAGCCACAGCCTTCTGCCCCGCCAGGTACTCCCGCGCATGCGCCATCTCCTGCATCCCCGGATCGCCATCCTTCCACGCCTCGGCGAACTTCACATACTCCGCCCGGGCCGTCGCCGCATCCCCCGCCGCCTCACTACTCCGAGCCATCCCGAACAGCGGAAAGCCTGACCTCGGCCTCTCCACCAGCGCAGCCTCATAAGCCTTATGCGCACCGGCATAGTCCCCGGCCCGCATCAGCGCAGCACCCTCCGCCTCGCCCACAGGACGGATATAGCCAGGCGGCTCACGATAGCCCAGCCCCTTCTCCTCCTGCGCCGCCTCAGCAAACAAAGCCTTCGCCTCAGGCAGCTTCTTCTGCTCCGCCAAAATCGCCGCCCGCAGCTCCAGCGACATGATCGAAAGGCTCGACAGCAGCGGCCCAGCCTGCGCGTCCGGCATCACGGCAGCCATCACCGGCATCGTCGACATCTCCTTCTTCTTCTTCGGCGCGTCCTTCACCCTCTGCGACATATGCCACAGCTCCGCGTCCAACCTCACCGAAGCCGCCTGCGCCGCAACCAGGTCGCCCGCCTGCACCGCCAGCATCCCCGTCGCAAACTCCTTCAACTGTCCTGCTAGAAACTTCAGATTCTCAAGCCTGTCCTGCGGCTTACTCCCCTCCAGCATCGTCAGCACACCCGCCCAGTCTCCCGTCCGCAGAGCCACCGGCAGCTTCGCATCCAGACGCGCGAACCCGTCCCGGGGCGACCCCAGGTACAGCGTCTCCGTCAACTCCCCGCGCGCACCCGACAGCTTGCCCGAGAGCATCGTAGCCTGCCCCAGCTTGCCCTCCTCCATCAGGTTGGCAATCCCATACATCAGGTTGTGGACATAGTTCCAGTCATTGTCCACATCCACCTTCTGCTCGCGCATATAGCTCTCGTCCACCGCCGTCGAAGCGGCAAACCAGTGCTCCGCCTGCGCATAGTCGCCCACCCGGTAGAAGATATGCCCCGGCATATGCACCATGTGCCCCGAGGCCGGAGCAAGACTGGCCAGCACCGTCGCACTCCCCAGCGCCTGCTCCGGCCTCAGGCTCGCCTCCACCGCATGAATCCAGTAATGATTCGCCGCCGAATCGTTCGGAGCCGCCTTCAGCACCTCCTGCAGAATCGCAATCTCTTCCCTGGTCCCCTTCTTCGGCTCTCCCGCATCGTCGTACCCATCGCGAACACTACCCGCCAGGAAGATCTTCGCCTGCCGATCGGCCGGATACTCCTTCACCAGCCGCCGCCACACCGCAATCTCCTTCTCATCGTCCGGTCGACCATCCGGGCCCGCAACCTTCGCCGCATCATTCCCCGCCACAGCCGCCTCGATGTAAAGCTGCTCCGCCTTGCCCGCCTGATCCTTCAGCTTTACAGCACCCGCCAGCGCCTGCTCCGAATAACCCGTGCCCATGCTGTGCCGGAACATCAGCGCCTGATACAGCCCCCAGTAGCACATCGCGCACTTCGGATCCACCCGAATCGCCTGCTCAAACGCCCGCTCCGACTCGTAATCCCAGAAGTCATGCAACAGGTTCAGCCCCTGATCGAACCAGGCCTGAGCCTCCGGCGTCGCCGTAATCGCAACATGGCTATTGCCGATCCCCGTCATCTTCACTGGCGCCGGCAGCCTCTCCGGCGGAGGAATCTCCTTCATCGGCATCCCCATGTCATGCCCCGCCATATTCATCTGCGCCACCGCCGTCCCCGCACCCATCAAAACAAAACCCAGCAACGCTGCCACCCCACCCATACGACCCAGACCACGACAACAAGGCATAAAAAACATCTCACGAACCATCATCAAGCTCCTCATTTCGACCGCTTCCAGCACAACCAAGCGTACGTCAGGATATATCGAAATATATCGACAGCCTCTCCCGAGGGTGCTGAAAAAGTCTTTGTCGTTGGCTTTCGATATTCTTGCCGTTGCTGTTGCAGTTGCCGTTGCCGTTGCTGTTGCTGTTGCCGTTGCTGTTGCCGTTCTTGTTTGTCATCCCGTAGGGATCTGCTTCTGTCTTTGCTGTTGCTGTTGTTTGTCCTCCTTCAACCAACCCAAAAAACGTGTCATCCTGAGCGAAGTAACTCGCGCACTCTGCGAGTTACGCAGTCGAAGGACCTGCGGTTGCGGTTGTTCTTGCTGTTGCTATTGTTCTTGCTGTTGTTAGTTTTACGTCGTCATTCTGAGCGCAGCGAAGAATCCCCGCATTTTCCGAGGGGAGCGTAGCGACCCGAGTGCCTTTCTCTCCCAACCCCATAACAAACGTCATCTCGACCGAAGGCGGCGCACTTTGCCGCCGCAGTGGAGAGATCCCTGTATTTCGCCTTTGCCGCTGCTGTTGCCGTTGTCTCTTCTAACCTCTAACCAGCCAAAACAAGTTTGGGCCCCCATTCATCGCAGCTTTATCGCGATGAATGGGAATGTCTTTTCGATGGGAGCGCAGAGCTTTAGCCCGCGGTGTTGCTTTGCCCTTGCTTCTCTCAAACCCACAGAAACACCGGCTGATCCTCGCCCGAAGCCGCCCGCACAATGCGCTCCACCACGTGCATGCCATTGCTACCGTTGGTAAACACCACAATCGCCGACCGGCTCTCAGGATGCACCATGACAACGTTCTTCCATCCGCCGTTATCGCCCCACTGCCACAGATACCTACGCCCGGCCACCTGTTCAATTCCCCACCCCAGCCCCCACGAGAGCGCGCTGTTGATCTGCGAATAAGGCTTCATCATCTCCGCCCGCATCGCCGGCTTCAGATCGAACGCCTCGCCCCGCGGAGCCACCAGCCGCGCCAGAAACGCCGAATAGTCCGAGACCGTCGTAAGCAGGCTGAACGCCACATTCGGCACCGTCTCATTCGGCACGGGAGCGTGAGGCGGAGTCAGCTTTGCCGTCATCGCCTGCACAATCTCGTCATGAGTCCAGGCCCCCATCGGCCTTCCACTCTTCTCCTCCAGCCCGTACAGCTGCATCGCAAAGTCCCGGTTGTAGAAGGGATCGTTCCCCCGGTGCCCCGCCACCAGGCGGTTGGACGCATCCGCCCGCCACAGATACGTCGACGAGGTCATCCCCAGCGGCTTCATCATCCGCTCCTCCATCCATTGTTCGAACCCCGTGCCGGTAATCTTCTCCACGCAGCGCTGCAGCACATAGAACCCCTCGCCGGAGTACCGAAAGCGGCTACCGGGTTCAAAGCTCGGCGTCAGTGCCTGATCCCTGTTGTCCCGCCAGTTCGGCAGCCCCGTCGAATGGCTAAGGACATGCCGCGCCGTCACGCGCTCACCCAACGGCCCACTCAGTGTGTCGTCCTCGAGATACTGCTTCAGCGGCCGGTCCAGATCAAGCTTGCCCTCCTGCACCAGTTGCAGCACGGCATACGCAAACACAGGCTTCCCCATCGAAGCCGCAGGAAACAGCGAATCCGCCGTAATCGGCGCCTTGGTAGTCGCATTTGCGACGCCCGCATAGTGCTGCCAGACCAGCCGGCTCCCCTGCACCACTCCGATCCCCACCCCCGGCAGCTGCGCCAGCTCCATCAACCGCGGCAGTGTCGCCATAAACGTCCGGTCCGGCGGAGCGATCGCCCGTGCCTTCGTTGACTCGCCCCGCCCCTGCAACGGCTGAAGTGCGAAAGCAAGCGAAGACACAAATGCACCTTGAACGAATCGACGGCGTTCCATCGGCACCTCGGAGATCAACCATCCCTACGCTCTGACCGCCGCCAAAGTTCCCCCTCGACCCTGTGCAAAAATAAATCTGAAAATAGTGGCCAAAAAATCACGCCCGAAAATCGACCGTCCAGTGTCCAGCTTTACCACGCAATTCACCACAACTTGACCACAAAAACACCACAACAAACACCCATATTTCGCAAAAAACCCACCAAAAACGCAGAAACCACCCCAACAATTTTTCTGCCAATTCAGCCCCTCAATCCCGATACTTCACCGAACACCCATAGGGCCGGGTACTGACAGTCGGAACCGGCTTCCCCGTCATAGCCGCATTCAGCGCCTCATTCAGATAGTTCCGCGCCGTCTTGATATCCGCCTGATCCGTAGTGGGCTTGTCATCAATCGCCCCCTGATAGATCAACTTCCCGGCAGGATCAATCACAAAGATATGCGGCGTAGTCTTAGCCTGATACAGATGCCCGATCGCACCCGACGGATCAAGAATCGCCGCAGTTGGCGCGGCTTTCATCGTCTTCAGGTACTCGTTCTCCTCAGCCGGAGTAACGTTGCCCTGCTCCCCCGGAGCCGACGATATCACCGAAAGCCAGACCACACCCTTACCCGTCCACTCCCGCTGCAGAGCCTCCATATTCCCGCTCAGATAGTGCTTCTGCTCATACGGACAACCCTTATTCGCCCACTCAAGCACCACATACTTCCCGCGATACTGCGAGAGTGTATGAGTCTTGCCATTAGAGTCCGTGCCCTTGAAATCAGGCGCAATGGCACCTGGAGTAATGGCAAAAGCGTTAAAGGCGGACAGAACGAAAGCGAGGGAGAGAAGCCAACGATGGGACATGAGAGTCACCTCCACACGGGCCGATGGCACTATTCTGCGACTGAACAGCCACTGCGCGCAACACCTTCTAAACGACCGCAATCATATTCGCATCACGCCAGATCCACCACTGGCCATCAGTCGATAAGGGCTCGAACCTGCTGCTCGTCTGGACTCATTGCTTTGTGTCCTTTTGCAGGGCGCTGAGAACAATATCCTTGGTAAGAAGCTCCGGCAGTACATCTGCAGCCGCATTGGGGCTGGCAGGGTAGATAACGTAGGTGGGAACACCACTGCGGTTCAGCGACGCCAACTGTTTCGTGATCTCGGGATCGTACTGAGTCCAATCAGCTTTCAGCAGCGTAACCTTATTCGCGCTGAACTCACGCTGAACGTCTGCCGAACGCAGTACAAGCTTCTCGTTAACCTGGCAACTCAGGCACCATGCTGCAGTGAAGTCGATGAACACAGGATGCCCCGCCGCGCGCGCCTGATCTAGCGTTTTCTGAGAGTAGGGCTCCCAGGTCAGAGTCGTATCCTTCGGTTGGTAGAGCGGAATAGCGAGCGCTAGGGCAGCGATAAGAACGGCAGCGATGGTGCCGGACCACCGGGCAGGCCATCTGCCTAGAACCCAGCCGGCCACGGCGAGCATAAGGAAGCACCCGAGGAGGAGAGCAACCCGATATACGCTTTGTCCACCGTTGGTGTCTGAGGCAAAAAGAGAGCCGTAGACATACGTGAGCCAGATGACCGTGGCGAAGAAGATAACGGCGGTGAGTTGCTTGAATATCTCCATCCAGGCTCCCGGACGGGGAAGGATGCGTGTCCACGCAGGGTGAAAGCTGAGGAGGAGATAGGGAGCCGCAAGTCCGAAGCCAAGAGCGGTGAAGACGGCAAAGGTGATGCCAATGGGTTGGGCGAGGGCAAAGCCAATGGCGGCTCCCATGAGCGGCGCAGTGCATGGGGTAGCGACGACGGTAGCGAGGACTCCTGTGAAAAAACTCCCGGTGTAACCCTGCTTTTGTGCGAGTTCTCCGCCGACGCTGGTGAGGGAGAGGCCTATGTCGAACAGTCCGGCCAGCGAAAGGGCGAAGAAAAAGATGCCGGAGGCGAGGAGAGTGAGGAAGACAGGCGACTGAAGCTGGAAGCCCCATCCTGCCTGGCTGCCGCCGGCGCGGAGAGCGAGAAGAACCGCCACGATGGCCCAGAAGGACACCAGAATACCCAGCGTGTAGACGAGTCCGTGGCTGCGCAGACGGCTACGCTCTTCACCGGACGATTGCACCAGGGCAAGTCCCTTGAGGAACAGCACAGGAAAGACACACGGCATCAGGTTAAGGATGACGCCTCCCGCAAAGGCAAGGAGGATGGCAGAGAGAGTGGTCACGCCGCTGGTGGCTCCGGCGCCCTTGGCACTGCCCGGCGCTGCTGCCACCTCGCCGGGCGTAACGGGAGCCGTAACATCATAGGCCTGCGTATCGCTGAGCCGGATGACGCCGTGAAGCTGTGCAGGCAGCTTGGTCAACTCGGGAGCACGCTTGACACGGAGGCGAACGCCGTCCGGCAACGGCTCGGCCGTCTGGTCGGCAGCGTTGGCGATCTGCTCCTGGTCAAAGGGATAGAACTCGGCTTCGGTCTCGGGGTCGCCGGTAATCAGCGTCAGGACAAAATCCTGTTTGCCGCCAAGGACCGTAAGCTGCATTTCAGGCGGCAGAGGCTTGGGGATGAGGCCGAGAGCCTCGCCAAGTGCCCCTACCGGCTGGGTGGGAGCCGCTCCCGGCGCCACGGTAAGGTTGAGCCCAAGGTGGGCTTTACCGGGGATGCAGACCTCCCGGCAAACCAGCCAGTTGACCTTCGCATCGAGATGGACAGGCCCAGGTTTCAGATTCTTCGCGGCTTTGAGTTCGACGGGGAAAGCCACGGAGTCTTCATAGCCGAAGTCCATCAGCGGACCCAGCGGCAGGCGCGTAGGGATAGGAAACTGGATCGGCCCGGCGGTGATTCCGGAAGGCAGGGTCCATGTAATCTTCGGCGGTTCGCCCGAATCGCCCGCATTGATCCAGTAGACGTGCCAGTGTTCTTCCAGAGTAAGAACAAGGCCCGCTTGCAGGGTTCCCCCCGGCGCAATGCTGGGAGCGAGCGAGACCAGTTCGGCTGTCAGGTGCTGGGCCTTGACCGGGCCGGGGCCGCCGTCGCCAACGACCTGTATCTGCGCCCTGGCCGGCGAAGGGGCAAGTGCAACGCAGAAAAGTAGCAGCAGAGTAGAGAGGTGGCGGCGAATGTTCATGAATCTCAATTGTAGGCTGAGTGTTGGACGCGGGTGAAGCCGTTAGGAGAGTTGCGCATACCGGTGCTCCACCATGATGCAGCGGTCCATCACGACGTGGATACCGCCGGCTTCGGCATGGGAGGCAGCCTCGAGGTTGATGATTCCCTGCTGCACCCAGAGGTTTTTGAGCCCCAGCTGTAGCATCTCGTCGACGATGGCGGGGATGAACTTGGGTAGACGGAAGACGTTCACAACATCGGGCTTAACCGGCAGCTCGGTGAGAGACGCATAGGATCTTTCGCCGAGGACTGCATCAACTAGTGGGTTCACCGGCAGGATGCGATAGCCATGTTGCTGCATGTAAGTGGGGACGAAGTTGCTGGGCTTGTCCGGATTAGCGGAGAGGCCGATGACGGCAATAGTACGAGGTCGCTCCGGAGGGTGGGCGAGCATTTCAAGAATAACTTCGGGTTCGTTCATCTCTTCTCTTTCCAGAGCTCCAGTCCTTATTTATGCCACGCGCCAAGAAGCCGTCGAAGGACAATAAGTTCTCCAAGATGATAGGCAGTGTGGTCGGCGATCAGCAGAGCCTCGCGAAGCAGGTTCTGCCCATCACCCCACCGGAAGGGTTTGAAGAGATCGGACTCCGGCTTCTTGATCAAATCTTCGAAGTGCTTCAGGTCGGTCCGGATAGCGGCAATGGACTGATCCCATGCCTTCAGCGTGGGTGGCTCGACCGACTTGGGCCAGTAGTCGTCCGGCCACTCAATCGCATGGTATCCGCCGGTTGGCGGAGCGCTGAAGTTAAGGATGTCGCGCTGTGTAATTCGAAGGTGTTCGAGGAGCTGCCACGCCGAGTAGGGGAGATTCTGTGGAACCGTCCCGCGCAACTCTGCGGGAAAATCTTTGATGGCATCGTCAAAGGTAAGGTGTGCCTGCCCTCCTTCGAGGAGGGCGAGTAGTTGCTTGCGTAACTCCGAGTGTTGATCCGTCTGTGCGCTCATGGGTCTCTTCTCTTCTTATAAGTTGGATGCGGGATGGCATCACGAGGAATCAAGGCGTCGATTTGGTTGCGATGACGATTGTCAGCGGCGGAAAAGTTGTAAACCAGTTTCCTTTGCGTCGCTGGTCATGTAGAAGCCCGTTGCTGTTGTCAGGAGAATTAAATGACGAATTGTCACCTCTCGCGCCATGCATCTGCTCCCTTAAGACGTTTTGAGGAAGTCGCGGACAGCCCTTATGCGATGTCGTCGTCTTCCGCTACTGCTACGGGGATTCCGCCCTCACGTCGCATGCGGAGGTAGCCACGTATGAAGGGTTCCAGATCGCCGTCGAGAACCTTGTCTACATCGCCCACCTCTACGCGGGTGCGAAGATCCTTCGCCATGCGGTAGGGCTGGAGAACATAGCTGCGAATCTGCGATCCGAACTTAATGTCGAGCTTCGAGTCTTCGAGCTTGCGGCTGATAGCCTTCTTCTTGTCCAGCTCATACTCATACAGACGCGATCGGAGCAGCTTCATCGCCTTCTCTTTGTTCTTGTGCTGAGAGCGTTCGTTCTGGCAGCCGGCGACCAGGCCCGTGGGAAGGTGGGTAATGCGGACCGCGGAGTCCGTGGTGTTGACATGCTGCCCGCCTTTGCCGCCAGACCTGTAGGTGTCGATGCGGAGGTCTTCCGGCTTGATGTCGATGACGATCGTGTCGTCGATCTCAGGCGAGACGAAGACGCTGGCGAAGCTGGTGTGCCGCCGCTTGGCCGAATCGAACGGCGAGATGCGGACCAGGCGATGGACTCCAGTCTCACCGCTGAGCAGGCCAAAGGCAAAGTCACCCGAGATGGTAAAGGTCGCCGACTTGATGCCGGCCTCGTCGCCATCCTGCACTTCGTTGATCTCCACCTTGAAGTTCTGGCGCTCGCCCCAGCGGATGTACATGCGCATCAGCATCTCAGCCCAGTCCTGCGACTCTGTCCCCCCGGCCCCCGGATGGACCACGACGATGGCGTTCAGCGGATCGGTCTCCTCCGAGAGCATGGTCTTCGATTCAAGCTTGTCGGTGAAGTCGACCAGGGCAGGAATCTCGCGGGCCAGATCCGCCTCGGTATCTTCCCCCTCCTTAGCCAGGTCGAAGTAAGCGTCGATGTCATCGGTCCGGCGGGCCAGTTCGGCATCGTCGGCCAGCAGGTTTTCGATGCGCTTGCGCTCCCGCATCAGCGGCTGCGAGCGTGCGGGATCGGCCCAGATGGCGGGATCGGCCGTCTTGTCTTCGATGATGGCTAGTTCACGGCGCAGGCGGGCCGAGTCAAAGATACTCCCGCAGATCGCGAACCTTGTCGCGGACCGGGGAGTAGGAGTATTCGAGATCGCTAAGCATAGAGCTTTAGTTTACGGCAATTTGGCGCGGAGACTAAACCCGAGGGCAATCGCGGTGACCAAAGCGCAGGCATAGGCGAAGAGATCGCCGTGCACGGTGTAAAAGGTAAGGTCGTGCTCGTACGCGAAGCTGACGCGGATGCTGGTGCGGATATGACGAGGCGCGGCGGCAATAACCCTGCCGAACGGGCTGATGGAGGCGGTCACTCCCGTGTTCGTGGCGCGGAGCACCCAGCGGTGATTTTCAATGGCACGCATGCGCGCCATGTTCAGGTGCTGCCATGGCGCGCTGGTGTCCCCATACCAGCCGTCGTTGGAGATATTGATCAGCACCTCCGCTCCTCGTTGGGTGAACTGCCGCACCTCATCGCCAAAGATGGACTCATAGCAGATAAAGGTGCCGTAGCTATGGCCGCCAGTGGTGAAGACGGCCCTATGCTGGCCGGGATCGAAGGTACCTACTTCGTTGAGCAGGTTCTTCGCAAAAAAGAATAGCTGCTTAAACGGGACGTACTCGCCGAAGGGGACGAGGTGCATTTTGTCGTAGCGCCCTGCGAAATCCCCCTGCGGCGTAATGAAGGAGGCGGAGTTGAAGAGGCTATAGCCTCGAGCATTTTCCGAGGTGCGATCGATGCCGATGTTGCCGGCGATCATGGGGGCGTTGGCTTCGCGCGCCAGGCTGGACAAGGCGGAACGAAACTGCGAGTCGTTCTCCTGAAATGGCGCGGGCGATTCAGGCCAGACAATCAGATTCGTGGAACTCGCCACAGGGGCCTTCGGATCGGCTCCTTCGACAGCAGGATGCTGCCGGATCAGAAATACGGCCTGCGTATCGGGAAGCTCGGGAATGCCCAGCAGAAACTGAGCAGACGGATAACGGCTGAGATACGAGAAGGATTCAAGCAATTCCTGGGTAGAGGGTTGAGGGCCGGTGTTCGCGGCGCCCACCTCCAGGTTCTCCTGGACCAGAGTGGCGTGGACGGTGGCCGCTACATCCCTTGGGTTTTGTATTCGGCGCAGCGCTGCAACGTAGAGCACAACGATGACGACGCCGGCGACGGTGAGCGCAGGACGGGTGTACCGGCGTTCCCTCACACGGATGCGGATGAGCCAAAGAGCGTTGACTCCGGCGATGACAAAGGAGAGCCCATAGGCTCCGGTAACGGGAGCCAGGCGAATCAAGACCGAATTATCGACTTGGGCGATGCCCAGGAGATCCCATGGAAGCCCCGTGATCCGGGCGCGAGCCAGTTCTACCGCAACCCAGGCGAAAGGAGACAGGAGAAGCACCGCCTGACGGCCGAAATGAGTCCGAAATACAGCAAGGAGCGTACCAAATAAAGCGTGGTAGAGACCGAGGTAGAGACAAAATAGCACTAGTATCCCGGCGGCGATGGGTTTTGCCAGGCCACCGTAGAGGTACATCGTCTGATAGACCCAGTAACAGTTACCGAGGTACCAGACAAATCCGCAGATATATCCGAGCGCCGCACCCTGACGCGCAGCAAGTGGATTTCCTGTCTTGTCTTGGCCGAGGAGCGCAGCGAAAAGCGGTACAAGCGCGACCCAGCAGAAGGCGGTACGCCAAAGCGGCGTTGGCCCGGCGATGGGAAACGGCAGAACCTGCAGGATGCCGGAGAGTACTGCCATGGCCCAAAGCCGCACAGGGATTCGTCGCATCGCAGATGAAGTCTAACATCGGGTTATCAATGCAAATCTATTTCGGGGATACAATTCTATCGGTATGGATTTTGTGATTCATCTAGTCGCGAAGATAGTGGTGCCGCTTTTCTTTGTCGGGATGGCGGGCTCTACCGTCGTGATTGCGGTTAGTTTTATCGAAGATCTGAAGGAGTTGCTGGAGGATGAAGATTAGCCGTCGGAGGCGGCGTCGTGTGGGCAACCCTGCGACTGCCGGAATGCAGACGGTCTTCCACTCAGGGTTGGGATCTCCAGCGTGGCATCGATTGGTTCGATGTCAGACATGGAGTGCAATGCTGAACGCAAACCATAATGGCATCTAAACAAACCACGTATAAGCCGCAATCGAGCCGGGTCCGTCTGGTCGTGGCCTCATCGGTCATGCTCACCTTTATTTCTTTCTGGCGAGCAGCGGCCATTGTCCTGAACGATCTTGGCTCATCAGCCTTCTATGCCGGTGGTATCGCGGAAGAGGCGGTCGGTAAATCTGCGCCCTGGTTCATCCTTGGCGTGATGCTGTTTAGCTTTGCGGTACGGGCGCTCTACGTCGAAAGTTGCAGCATGTTCACGCGCGGCGGGGTGTACCGCATCGTGAAAGAGGCATTAGGCGGAACATTCGCGAAGCTGAGCGTCTCCGCGCTGATGTTCGACTACATTCTGACCGGGCCGATCTCCGGCGTCTCTGCTGGACAATACATCGTCGGATTGCTGAACGAGTTACTGAGATTGTGTGCCGCCCATCACTGGATGAGCGTGGTGGTGATGCATGCGGACGGAAGAGCTCGCCAGTTTCCGACCGATGGAACCTCCGCCGCAATTGCCGGGCTCGTCACGATCTACTTCTGGTGGCAGAACACGAAAGGAATCGAAGAGTCGAGCGACAAAGCGCTGAAGGTGATGAAGATCACCACGGTCATGGTCGTGATTCTGCTTTCGTGGGGATTCTTTTCGGCAATTCATACAGGGGTGCATCTGCCGCCGATCCCGACGCCCGATCATCTGCACTTCAGTCAGGATGCTCTTGGGTTTCTGAAACACACGAGCTTCATGCGAACGCTCGGGTTGTTCGGCGTCATCATGGCGTTTGGGCATTCGGTGCTCGCGATGAGCGGCGAAGAGTCGCTGGCGCAGGTAAACCGCGAGATTGAGCACCCCAAGCTGAAAAATCTGAAGCGCGCGGCGATCGTCATTGCGATCTACAGCTTCATCTTCACCGGCATTGGAACGATGTTGGCGGTGATGCTGATTCCTGATTCGGTTCGGGTGCCGCTATATCGCGACAACCTGATTGCCGGCATGGCGATGTACATGGTCGGACCCTTGGCGCTGCGCATCGCCTTCCGCGTCTTTGTCGTCATTGTCGGCTTCCTGATACTCGGCGGCGCGGTGAATACAGCGATCGTGGGCTCTACCGGTGTGCTGATGCGGGTAGCAGAGGATGGTGTGCTCGCGGACTGGTTCCGCAAGCCGCAGCGTCGCTACGGCACGAGTTATCGCATTGTGAATCTGGTAGCTGCGCTGCAGATGTTCACGATCATCGTGACGCGCGGTGACGTCATTGTGCTGGGCGAGGCCTATGCCTTCGGTGTGATCTGGAGCTTTACGTTCAATGCGCTGGCTATGCTGGTACTCCGGTGGAAATATAAAGGGGAACGGGGCTGGAAGGTGCCACTCAACTTGAAGATCGGTAAGACCGAGCTACCGCTCGGGCTGCTTTCGGTCTTTCTTGTCTTGGTGACCACAGCGATCGTTAATTTATTTACGAAATCGGTAGCTACGGTAAGTGGAGTTATCTTCGCGGCTGCATTTTTTGTCATCTTTTCTTTATCGGAACGGGATAACAAGCGGCGCCATGATCTGACTAAACTGCAGATGAGAGAGCATTTCCAACTGGAGCATCAGGCCACGGTTGGACGCGATGCCCTGCAGATTCGTCCGGGCGCGGTAGTCGTAACGATGCGTGACTCTGCCGCGCCATTTGCTCTGAAGTGGTCTCTGACCCACACGAATACGGATGAGCAGGATCTTGTCGTATTGGCTGCTCGAATGATGGGTGCAGGAGGACCGGAGTATGTAGATGCCTCCGAGCAGTTATTCAGCGAACACGAACAGATGCTCTTTACCAAGGCGGTCTCGGTGGCCGAGAGCTTTGGCAAACATATCTCGCTCCTGGTAGTTCCAGCCGGCGATTTATTCGCGGCTCTGGTGCAGACGGCTAACTCACTCGATGCTGCAGCCGTAGTCTCCGGCTTATCGAGCAAGTTGACGGCCGAGGAGCAGGCCTACCACGTGGGTCAGGCATGGGAGGCATTGCCCGAGCCGAAGCGCCAATTTACGTTTTATGTAATCAAACCGGACGGGGAGGCGCTTAGCTTTCATATTGGACCTCATGCACCGACGATCCGGCCCAACGAAATACAACTCGTCCATCGCCTCTGGCTCAACCTGCGGCGAGCTCCGGAGATGCATGATCTGCACCACAGCGACATTGTCACCTATGCGCTAACCCGCATGGCGAATGAGTTTGCGAGAGATAAGAATGCAACCCTGAAAGGCCTGCAGCAATCTCTCGAGGAAACCAGCAAACGTCGTGGTCTGGGAAGCTCACGCCATGAAGAGCTGGATGAAGCCGGGCCGGGATATGCCATACGAGCCCCACAGACAGGCTCGAGTACTACGGACAAAAAGCCTCTATAGGTCACTCGAAATAGCTTTGTAACCTATGGATAAGATTGCCAGTAGCTAACTACTTCTGTATTGTAGCTGTGTGGCATTTCGGGAATTCGGTCTACAGCTCTTAGCTAATCGAATGACTGCAGTAGCGACACCAACTGGAGGTAACACGTGGAAGTTAGCCGTATCATCGCAGAGATTGATGCACAGATATCGAAGTTGCAGCAGGCGCGTGCTCTGCTGTCGGGAACAGCAGCCCCGGCCGGCCGCTCAGGACCGGGCCGCCCGAAGGGCAGCAAGAATGCCGCGGCCCCAGCAGCAGCGGGATCGCGTAAGCGCAAGCTAAGTCCGGAGGGTCGTAAGCGCATTGCCGATGCGATGAAGAAGCGGTGGGCCGAACGCAGGAAACAGACCGCGAAGGGCTAACGATTCAAGCTTACAAAAGAAAAGCGCCAGCACTGTGAACTCCAGTGCTGGCGCTTTTTTCCTGAGAACTCTTTACCGGGTGATGATGACTTCGCGAAGACTATCCTTCGCGAGAAAAAATCGATAGGTGCTGAACTCGCTTAACATATTTTCAATCTTTCGGTTGCTGTAGATCTGCAGCAAGGGGTAGTTCCCTGCCTTCTGCATCTCGACGACATCGGTGTCCGTAAGATGATAGCGGCAGAAAGCACTCTCCGGACCTTTTGTAGCGTGGAAGAAGGCCAGCATGAGCCCGCCCGGCTCCATCACCTGATGAAGGCGAGAGAATACTGGGGCAAGTAGAGCCTCCGGCAGATAGTCTGCAGTATCCCAGAGAATGACAACGTCGAAGTTGCGGCCGGAGAAATTAAGATTTGAGGCGAGGAATCGGTCGACATCGAAGCTCGCCGGCTCACCCGCCTCGCCTGGGATAAGCCACTCCGGCTTCGCTGCCTCTTCCACCAGATTCGCCATATAGATGCTGTGGCCGAGACCGGTGATGTAGTTGATATTGGTGGAGGACGTTGGGCCGATGTCGAGGATGCGCAGCGATTCCTGGGTGCGCAGGTACTTGAGCAAATCCTTCCATCCGCTTGAGTGGCGGGGGACGCGGCTGGCATCGGCTCCCCGTGTGCCGCTCGTACTGCCACTGCTGCCGAAAAGACTGCGCATACGCTCGCTTCTCTTCCTGTTAGGCCTTCGGTTCGAGGACGAGGGTGTCCTGGACGTGCGCCGATGCACCAGATCGTGAGACCTGTACCCGAGGCGTCTCGACAGCTTTGAGCTCCACGCGCCCCTGGATGGTGGCGCTTTCCTCAATGGAGAGCCTGCCGGCGAAGATATCTCCCTTGACCGCTGCGGACTGACGCAGGTCGATGCGGCCGGAGGCATGAATGTTTCCGGTGACCTTGCCGAAGACGATGACGTCACGAACGTGAATGTCGGCGAGAATGCGTGCGTTCGGGCCAACGGTCAAGCGGCTCTCCGGTAGCGTGATGGTTCCTTCGATGTCGCCGTCCATGAAGAGGTCTTCATTGCCGGAGAGCTCTCCCCTGATCGTAACTGACTTGCCAATGACGGTGGAACCCTCTGCTGGCTTCATGAGCTTCGTATCTCCTGGTCGTGCGAATCATTTTGGTGCGCCTTGCCCGAACTATACCCAAGCCCATGCCATGAGGCAAACCGGAAAACTTTGCAGCAGGTATAACCGTCTTACATAAGATAAGCGGAACGCGTGGGGGCAGCGAGGGGTGCTGGTTTTGGAAAGAGGTACGACGGGTAGGAATGTCGGTGTTCGACGGCGCGCGATACTTCCTGGGATAGCTGCCGCAGGCCCGACGGCGCGGCACTGCCTCGCGTTGGGGGTTCTGGTGGCATCACATGCCATCGCCAACGCTTCAGCGATAGGACAGAGTGGAGCCACGGCCAGGGGAGAGATGGCTCCGTCTCCATTGTCCCCCCTGTCTGTAGACCCGCATTCCTGGGCAGTTGATGCTGCTGCGAAAGAGTTGGTGGCCCTTCATCACACCGGCATGTACCTGCGATACCGCATGCATGTCATTGACGACAAGGGCGACCAGGTTCGCGATCTCATCGAAAGCAAGGATGGGACCGTGGCACGTCTGATCTTGAGAGATGGAAAGCCGCTGACCGACGATCAGGACAAGGCGGAGCGACAGCGTTTGAACGACATGCTCGAATCTCCGTCAAACTATGCCAAGCATGTGAAGAATGACGCCTCCGGCCGGAAGATAGCCGATTCTCTGATCAAGCTGATGCCCGACGCCATGATTTACACCTACGCGCCGGGACAGCCCCAGACGGGCAGTAACAATGGAGCTTTGGAGATCGTGCTCGACTACAAGCCGAATCCGAAGTTTGTCCCTCCCTCGACAACTGCTGAAGCATTGACCGGCCTGCAGGGAAGGATCTGGATCGATGCGCAGAGTCGATACGTGGTGCGCATGGAGGGAACCATCTTCCGTGGCATCAACATCGGCTGGGGCATGTTGGCCCACATCTATCCAGGCGGCCACTTGGCGCTCGACCAGACGCACGCTGGTGGAGGACGCTGGATCTTCACGCACTTCACCCAGGAGTTGAACGTGCGTGCCCTCGTGGTGAAGTCGCTGCATGTCAAAGCCAACGTGGAGGCATCGAACTTCCAGACGATAGGCCCCATGACCTATCAGGATGCGATCCGCATACTGCTGAACACTCCACTGCCGGGGCGGTGAGTCAGGCGACCCTAGGCAGTAACGCGGGCCTTCGCGCGTAACGTCTGGTGGCGAACCGTCAGAGCCTCGATGCGGCCCCTTTGAACCTCAAAGCCACGGCCGGCAGCGGTCGGAACGACAATCTCGCCCTTGGGGCTGACGGTCACCTCGGGTTCGATAATGTCCTGGCTCCAGTAGCGGCTGGAGGCAGAGACATCGCCCGGGAGTGCAAAGTTGGGCAACGAGGACAGTGCGATATTGTGGGCGCGGCCGATGCCCGTCTCCAACATTCCGCCGCACCACACCGGAATGCCGCGCTCCTCCGCTGCGTTATGGACAGCGATCGCCTCACTGAAGCCCCCGACGCGGCCTACCTTGATGTTGATGATCCGGCAGGACTCCATGTCGATGGCGGCCAGGGCGTCACGGCGGTTCCGGATAGACTCATCCAGGCAGATAGCGGTTTCGATGCGCTTCTGCAGCATGGAGTGGAAGTAGAAGTCGTCGTACCAGAGGGGCTGCTCGATCATGAGCAGATTGAACTGATCCCAGGTGGCGATGTGATCGATATCCTTCATGCGGTAGACGGAGTTCGCGTCGCAGCTAAGCATGATATCGGGCCAGCGGGCGCGCACTGCCTCGAAGATGCGGTTGTCCCAGCCCGGTTTGCACTTCAGCTTGATCCGTTGGTACCCTGCCGCCAGCTCAGTAGCGATCTTGTCCATAAGCTGCTCTGGCGACGACTGGATGCCGATCGACACCCCACAGGGGATGGTCTTGCGAGTACCGCCCAGAAGCTGGGCTAGGGGCACCCTCTCCGCCTGCGCCTCGAGATCCCACACCGCATTCTCGAGCGCTGCCTTGGCCATTCGATGGCCGCGAACCTGCTTGAAGATATCCGGGCAGTTCGAGCCGCCCTCCACCTCCGCGTCAAGCAGGCGCGGAGCAAGCTCCCCCTCGGTGATGATCCAGGCCGTGTCGATCATCTCGTCGCTGAAGTACGGGTGTTCGCCCGCGACGCACTCGCCCCAGGCCGTCAGCCCATCGGCTTCGAGTTCGATGAGAAGAATGCGGCGGCCAGTCGTAAGGCCGAAGCTGGTCTCAAACGGGTGAGCCAGCGGCATGTTGATCTCGCGCAGGTGGATGGCATCGATATTGAGCATATTGGGGTTCCTGTCTTTCAGGTATTTCAGAGATTTCCTAAACCGTTGAATCGGCAGTTTCAAGACGTCTTCAGCTTTGTGTCACCTATTATCGGCTTCACTCCATGCGCCTAGCAGGAAGCTGCCATCTCCATCAGCATCCCGTTCATAGCCGATGACGGCAAGACCCCGGCTGAACGCAGATTCGAGCGCCTCACGGTTCTCCCGTTGCAGCGTCTGCGCAAGACCGCGCTGCTGGGCGTCCTGCTTCCACTGGTAGATGGCACGCGGGACCGTAACTCGTTCAACAACCTGTACCGGCTGGGCCTCCCCGCGAAGCAGGTTCACCACGCGAGGGGAGTTCAGCCACCACTCCGCGTATAGCCTATCCGTCGGAAGCCCGCCCTGCAACGGGGAAGATGAGGGCCCGTAGAAGTCCGGATAGTAACGGCGGGATATAGCCCCAAGACGGGCAATATTCAAATGTGCGTTCTTGATCTCCAGCGGGTCGTAGGTCCACTCCATCAGGTCGAAGCCTCGGGCGATCGCATCGTCGCGCTGGGCCAGCTTTAGCCGCCGCCCCAGGCCGGCATTTCGATACTCCGGCAGAACGGCCAGCATATGCGAGTGGAGATAAGCATGGCGGTTGCGATACCCAGGCAACGCCATCGCGAAGCCGACGATGGTTTCGCCATCGAAGGCTCCCAGCACCTGACCGCCGATGCGCTGCGCCACCAGGAACACGCGCCGGGGAATCAGGTCCCCGTCGCTATAGCCCCACACCTCAAGCTGAAGGACGACGCAACGCTCAAACTGTTCAAGGGTGGTCAGAGGAAGTATCTGAATGTTGTCGTGAGAAAGGACGTTCATGACTTTTGTGACCTGTTCGCGGCGTTCTTCGCCTGATTCCATAGCTCTTCCAGTTGCGGCGGCGTGCGGGCCGCTAGTGCATCCGTGCCGCCCGCTGCCGCCTCCATAGCGGTGAAGCGGCTGCGAAACTTTGCGTTGGCTGCGCGCAATGCAGACTCCGGATCGATCTTCAGATGACGCGCCAGATTCACCGCCGTAAACAGAAGGTCGCCAAGCTCCTCCTGCGCCGCAGCCGCGGAGCCTTCCGCCCCAGGACCCAGCTCCGCCTTCAACTCCGCAATCTCTTCCTGCATCTTATCGAAGAGCCCGTCGGCGTCCGGCCAGTCGAAGCCCACCTTGGCCGCGCGTGAGCCCAGCTTGCCCGCCTCCAGCATCGCCGGCATAGTGCGGGGAATGTCATCGAGCATGGAGGCATCCGTGGAGGCGGAGGCCTGCTTCTCCGCGCGCTTGATCTGCTCCCAGTTACGCAGCACGGCGTCCGCGTCCATAGCCTCCACCCCGGCGAAGATATGCGGATGCCGCCGAATCAGTTTGGCGTTCAGGTTTGCCGCCACATCGGAGAGCGTGAAGTACCCAGCCTCGGAGGCCATCTGCGCGTAGAAGAGGACTTGCAGCAGCATGTCGCCAAGCTCGTCCTTCAACTCGGGCCACGCGCGGCGTTCAATGGCGTCGAAGACCTCGTAGGTCTCCTCCAGCGTGTACCGCTTGATCGAGTCGAAGGTCTGTTCGCGGTCCCACGGACATCCATCGGGCCCGCGCAGCCGTGCCATGATCTCTACAGCTTCCTGAAGATGCTGAGCGGCCTCTTCGCTCGGGGTTGACGCCATATCTCCACTTTACCCGAACGCACGGCTGGTGACACGCGTCGTGGTAGCATCGCGCTCGGAGAGGTTTTTGATGCTTGGAAGATTTCTGACGGCTGCGGTTTTGGCAGGCAGTCTTGCTGCTTCGGCGCAGCAGGAGCCTCGTCCTCGTGCGATAGCGCCGGACACGCAGATCGCAGAGCAACGCGCAGCGATCAGCCGTCTGGATTTCATGCTCGGCACCTGGACCGGCAGCGGGTGGATGATGCTTGGGCCGGGCCAGCGAGCGGAGTTCAATCAGACCGAGACGGTGCAGAAGAAGCTGGATGGAACGCTCATCACCATCGATGGCGACGGCCGCGACAAGAGCAATCCGGACCGCATCGTTCACAACGCGTTCGCTGTCTTCACCTACACCCCGGAGACGAAGCAGTACCGCTTCCAGCCATTCCTGCCCGGCCATCGGCTTGACGTGTCGCCAACCGTCTTCGATCACTCCTGGACGTGGGGTTTCGATGCACCCTATGGCAAGACCCGCTTTACCCTCGACTTCACGGATGGAAAGTGGCATGAGATCGGAGAGTTCTCCCGCGACGGCGGCCAGAACTGGATGAAAAATTTTGAGATGACTTTATCGAGAGCCAAATGACCACACCCCCCAAACGCACGAGGAGCCGATGGGTATGGCTCCTGCTACTGCCTTACCTCGCCCTCTGTTTTCCGCAGATCTACGCCCGCGCCACGCCGGCACTTTGGGGATTTCCCTTCTTTTACTGGTATCAGTTCGCGTGGGTCATTCTGGCTTCGGCGCTGCTCGGCTTCGTCTATCTCAAACTCAAGACGTAGCGATGCGCAAAGCTTCCTGAACTAATGGGACAGGCAGGCAGGGCATGAATGATGCTCCCTGCCGCCATGGGAGAGGAGAGCGACGCGTCCGTAGCATCCCGGACGCGTTGCTTTAGGAATGATTTGTAGTGCGGGTTTTGTTGCGAAGATTGTGGAAGCTTTTTCTTACTGGCCAGTTGGCGGCGTAGCGGCTGACGTCGTCGGCTGACCGCTCATGTTGGTCATCAGCTTGATTTCGACGCGGCGGTTCTTCGCCCGACCTGCAGCGGTACCGTTGCTCGCAACCTCCTGATCCTTGCCGATGCCGATCAGGTAGAACTTATGCGGCGGAATATTGTGCTTCGACGACAGGTAGTTCACCACAGCATCCGCCCGGCGCTGGCTGAGCTGATAGTTATAGTTGGCATCGCCAACCGAGTCGGTCCCGCCAGTCACCTCAAGGATGTAGCTGCGCGCGTTCGTCAAGGTTTCCGCGAAGTCGTCAAGCTGCTTGCGGTCCGCAGCCGTCAGAACAGATTTGTCGAAGCCGAAGGTAACGCTCACGTCCGAGATCGGCTTGTAGTTGTCCAGATTGGCGACCACTCCGCTCAGGCTGTCGACGCGGTTATAGGCCTCTTGAGCGGCATGGCCCGCAGCATCCGCGGACTGACCCGCTGCCACAGCATGCTGGTCAGCTGTATCCGCGGCGCTCTGGGCTCCCGCAATGCCCTTCTGCGCACGCTCGTCCGTGTCTGTGATATTGCGGTGATCGGCAGCCGTCTTCGAGTCGAGTTCATTCGTTTGCTGGATGATCGGAGTCGTCTGCGAACGCACATAGTTCTTGCTGGAGCAGCCAGCAGTAAAGGCAAGAACCAGGGCACTGGCAAACACTGCCTGGCAGGCGGATTTCATTCTGGTATCGGTGCAAATATCAAATCTCATATTGGAGCTCATTGGTGTCATCTCCTGTGCAACAATCTTCAACACATAGATACTAGCAATTATCCTGCCAAAGTTAAACACAGCGTAAGCTGCCTGTAATAAGTAACTTGCCAACATGCGATACCCTCGAATCACGACGCTCAGAGCAGCCGCGTCGGGAACTTTTGATGCGTAGTTGCGTCAAATCTACTCAGACCGCATGCAGGTGTGTGGCGTAACCTTCGGACCGTCTAAACTCAGACGCAGGCTTGGCTTACGGCAAATGGATCTCTACCAGAAAATTCGAACCATCCCCACCCAGCCGGGTTGCTACCTCTACAAGAACGCCGAGGGCGAGGTCATCTACGTCGGCAAGGCCAAGAACCTGCGCGCCCGCGTCCGCTCCTACTTCCTCGACGCCTCCCAGGCCAACGCGAAGACCGGCTCCCTCATGCGCGAGGCCATCGACGTCGAGTACATCACCGTCGCAAACGAGCACGAGGCCCTCGCCCTCGAGAACAACCTCATCAAGCAGAAGAAGCCGCGCTTCAACATCCTGCTCCGCGATGACAAGACCTACCCCTACATCAAGCTCACGCTCGGCGACCGCTACCCCAAGGTCTTCGTCACCCGCCGCCTCCGCAAGGACGGCAGCGCCTACTTCGGCCCCTACTTCCCCGGAAACCTCGCCTACCGCCTCGTCGACCTCATCCACCGCAGCTTTCTCATTCCCAGCTGCAAGGTCGACCTCTCGCGCTACCATCCCCGCGCCTGCCTGCAGTTCTACATTAAGCGCTGCCTCGGCCCCTGCGTCGAAGGCCTCACCACCCCCGAGATCTACAAGCAGACCATTCGCGACGTCCAGCTCTTCCTCGAGGGCAAGCCGAACGAGCTGGAGCAGTCCCTGACAAAACGCATGGAGGCCGCAGCCGAATCAGAGCAGTTCGAGCTTGCAGCCCGCCTCCGCGACCAGATCGTCACCGTCCACCAGATGCAGGACAAGCAACGCATCGCATCCGCGGAAAACGAGGACGCAGACGTCTTCGGCTACCACTACGAGAACGAGATGCTCGCGGTCAACCTCTTCCACATGCGCAGCGGCAAGATCGTCGACCGCCGCGACTTCTTCTGGGAGGATCTGCCGGAGTTTCTATCCGAGACCCTCAAAGAACTGGCTGCCGCAAAGGAAGACGAAGAAGAGGCGGAAGCCATTCCCCGGATGGAGCCAGATCCTTCGCAACCGGCGCCGGAGATCGAAGAGGAGGGGCCGGTAGTCCAGTACTCGCCCGTATCGGAGCTCGGCGGCTCCTTCAGCCCGGCGGAGTTCTTCTCCGCGCTGCTCAAACAGCTCTACCTCGACCAGAGCTACATCCCCAGGTCGATCCTCGTTCCAGTCGAGTTCCCCGACCGCGCCATCCTGGCCGAACTGCTCACCGAGCGCACGGGAAAGCGCATCGAGATCCTCGCCCCGCAGCGCGGAGAGAAGCGCTCGCTCGTCGACCTCGTCTGCCAGAACGCAAAGCAGTCCTACGACCAGCGCTTCCGCGTCCTCCAGCCGTCGATCAAAGCGATCCAGGAGGCCCTGCAGGACGCTCTCACCCTCGAGGAGCTGCCCCGCCGAATCGAGTGCTTCGACATCTCGCACATCCAGGGCGCCGAAACAGTCGCCTCCATGGTCGTCTGGGAGGACGGCGCGATGAAGAAGTCCGACTACCGCAAGTTCCAGGTCAAGACCGTCACCGGAGTCGACGACTTCGCCAGCATGCGCGAGATCATCCAGCGCCGTTACAAGCGCCTCCTGGACGACAAAAAACCCTTCCCCTCCCTCATCCTCATCGACGGCGGCCTCGGCCAGCTCCACGCAGCCTACGCGGCGTTGGAGGAGATCGGAGTCACGCTCCAGCCCCTGGCCTCCATCGCCAAGCGCGAGGAGATCATCTACGTCTACGGCCAGGAGAACGAGCCCGTCGTGCTGGACCGTCGCTCCCCCGTCCTGCACCTCATCCAGAAGATCCGCGACGAGAGCCACCGCTTCGCCGTAACCTACCACCGCAAACGTCGACAGATGCGCGACCGCGACAGCGAGCTGCTGGCAATCCCCGGCGTAGGCCCCCGCACACGACAGCGCCTGATCGAGCACTTCGGCAGCGTAAGGGGCATCAAGCAGGCAGCGCCGGACGCCCTGACAGCCGTCGTAAACGTCGCCACAGCCGAGCGCATCCGAAGCCACTTTGCCGGGGAGGAGCCAGCAGCAACAGATACTGTGCTCCCCATACTGCGATAGCGCATCCCTACCTGCTGCCCAGGACATACTGGTTTCCATCCGGATCTTTGAAGATCGCAGATGTTCCCCATGATTCCTTCTTCGGCTCCGACACGAACTCCACGCCACGCTCTTTCATCACAGCAGCCGACGCAAAGACGTCATCCGTCGTAAACGATAGGGGCTGAAACTCGCCGATCCGGTCCTCATGGCCATCCGGCGTGAACAACACCAAGCCCGTCTCGGCTCCCGGGATCACTAACTCGATCCACCGCTGCTTCCCATCGAAAGGCTGGTCCGTTGCAACTTTAAAACCCAGCTTTTCAGTAAAGAATTGCAGGGAACGGTCCTGATCTGTTACTGGCACGCTTACAAATTTAATTCCGCGAATCATTGGTTCTCCTCCATATGCAGGAGAGAATAGAGCCTCAATCCTGACATGACAATCGCCCATCGATAGCTATACTTATGATCGGTACAGCAATGCCAGAGATCGACGACTATATTCTCGACACTCTCCTCCGCGACCTCACCGGCCACGACCGTCGTCCTGCCGCATTCCTTGTTTATCTATGGCTCACAGGGGAGCAGACACGCCGCTCCGCACCCGTCACCATCAGCTATCAAGAGTTGGCGGAAAATATTGGGATCTCCCGAAGCTCGGCGCAATCGGCAATCCGTTGGCTTCTACGTCGTAAGCTGCTCACTTCCACCAAAGCCACTGCGACTGCTGTACCGTGCTACACCGTGCAATTCCCCTGGCGCCGCCGTCGCTCCACCAGCGGTGTGTCCTGAAGCATCCTGGTCTACCGCGTCTCGTCACCGGCGACCAATTCATGCAGCCTCGACTCAAAACGAAGATCCAGCCCCGACTGCAAACGTATTACAAGCCGAGATGCTCCCTTGATCCAGCCCCCGTTTGAACCATCCCATGCGCTGAGCCGAAGTGCCATGCGTGAAGCTCTCCGGACTCACTGCCCCTCGCTCCATCTTCTGGATGTGATCGTCGCCGACAGCCGCTGCCGCCTGCAGGCCAGCCGACACATCGGCTGCGTCGATGATCTTGCGCTGCGCGGTGCTGTGCGCCCAAACACCGGCAAGGCAGTCGGCCTGCAGCTCCATATCGACGGAGAGGTGATTCTTCTGCGACGGATCGTTGCCCGAGAGCTGCCGCACCTTGCGCTCGATCCCGAGGATGTCCTGCACATGGTGGCCGAGTTCATGCGCGATGACATACGCCTGCGCGAAGTCCGCCGTGCTGCCGCCGATGCGCCTCAACTCATCCCAGAAGCCCAGGTCGATGTACACCTTCTCGTCCGCCGGACAGTAGAACGGCCCGGTCTGAGACTGCGCGACGCCGCAGCCGGACTGCGTATAGTCGCGGAACAGCACCAGCTTCGCATGGCGATAGTTTCGTCCTGTCTGCTCCGGCAGCATCGCAGTCCACGTATGCTGCACGTCATCGAGCACAAAGGACACCAGCTGCGCCGACCGTTCTTCTTGTGGAGAGGCCCCAACGGGACCTCGCGCCGCCTGCCTCTGCACTCCACCGCCGCCCGAGAGGTAACTGCCAATGTAGTTGCGCCCCGTAACCAGACTGATGATGACGAGGAAGAGCAATCCAACGATGCCAAGCCCCCCGCCGCCGAACCCACCCCCGCCCGAGGACCCGCGTCTATCCTCCACATCGTCACTAAGACCCCCAGGCGTCCAATCCATGATTCACCCCATGAAACTTCAAAATTTACTCTTCTGGCCAGATCGTGCCGTCACCGAGTACTGATGCACTAATGGTATTCCGAAACGCTGTCTACAAATATTTGCAGGAACCTCTCCGACAGGAAAGCCGTATGCGATGCTGGAAGACCTCCGGAGATTAACAAATGTCGAGTGCACACACAACGACCGTTCGCCCTGCCGATCCCTCCCTCCAGTCAGCTCTGCGGCTAGCCCTGCTCTTCGCCGCAATCAAGCTCGCGCTGCACATCGCGGCCAACCTGTGGGAGACCCACATCGGCTACGGCTACTTTCGCGACGAGCTCTACTACATCATCTGCGGCCGCAACCTCGCATGGGGATACGTCGACCACGGCCCTGGAATAGCGCTGCAGGCGAAGCTCGCCCTCGCGATCTTCGGCAAATCCCTCGCCGGAATCCGAATGCTCTCCGCCGTCGCCGGTGCAGGCCGAGTCTTCCTCACCGGAGTCCTCGCCTGGTCCCTCGGCGGCCGCCGTCCATCACAAGCCCTCGCGATGATCGGCGTACTCGTCGCGCCGCAGTACCTCGGCCTGGACAGCTACCTCTCCATGAACTCAGCCGAGTCGATCTTCTGGATGGGCTGCCTGCTGGCATTGATCCTGATCGTGCGTGGCGGCAGCGATCGGCTCTGGCTGCTCTTCGGCGTATCCGCCGGCCTTGGCCTGCTGAACAAGCCTTCGATAGCCTTCTTCCTGTTCGCGCTACTCGCAGCCCTGCTGGTCACGCCACAGCGCCGCCTGCTCTTCAATAAGTGGGCAGCAGCAGGCATCGCGCTGCTGATCCTCATTACTCTGCCGAACCTGCTCTGGCAGATGCATCATCATTGGCCCACGCTGGAGTTTCTCCATAACGGACAGGTTGAAAATAAGAACATAAAGCTCGCGCCCCTGCCCTTCATCGGAAAACAGATCCTGAACCTGCAACCAACAACGGTACTCGTCTGGGGTGCTGGCCTGGTGTGGCTGCTGCGAAATCCATCGGCCAAAGGCTGGCGCTGGCTTGGACTGGCCTACCTGTTCTTCCTGATCGCTATGATGGCGCTGCATGCGAAGGACTACTACGTCGCGCCCATCTACCCAATTCTCTTCGCAGCAGGCGGCATCGCATGGGAGCAGCGCTTCGCTGCCCGCCGGCGCGTAACCGAGAATCGCATCGTCGCCTTTCCCATCATCGAAACCATACTCGTCGTCGCCGGTGTGCTGATCCTGCCGATAGGGATTCCTGTGTTGCGGCCGCAGCAGTGGATCTCCTACGCCACGAGTCCAGCGGCCCCCTGCCGCAGTTCTACGCCGACCGCTTCGGCTGGCAGGAGGAGGTCGATCAGGTCAGCCAGATCTATCACTCCCTCTCTCCGGACGACCAGGCGAAGGTCGGCATCTACTGTTCAAACTACGGCGAGGCAAGCGCGATCAACGTCCTGGGTCATGATCTCCCCACAGCCATCAGCGGCCACAACAGCTACTGGCTCTGGGGACCCCGCGGACAGACCGGCGACATCATGATCGTCATCAATGGCGCGACCCCGGAAGAGATGCTCAAGTACTACGACTCCGTCCAGATCGCCGGACGCATGGACCATCGGCTCTCCATGCCTTATGAGCGCCGCAACATCTATCTTGTGCGCGGACGCCACAAGAACATCCTCGAGGACTGGCTCAGCTTTAAGCACTACATCTAGAGTCTCCGGTTGCGATGATGGGGCGCCGGTGTGCTACTCTCCGTGCAACCCATGAAGGAAACCCGGTCTGAACTACCTCGCGTTCTGAACGTCTCCCACGCGACCGCCATCGTTGTCGGCATCATCATCGGCAGCGGCATCTTCCTCGTGCCGCGGGAGATGATGGCCGCAGTCGGCTCCTCGCACATGGTCTACGCCGTGTGGGTCGTTGGTGGTCTGCTATCGCTCTTCGGAGCCATGACCTATGCAGAGATTGCCGCGTCACGGCCAAAGTACGGCGGCGAGTACGCCTTCCTGCGCGAGGCCTACGGCGACCTCACCGCCTTCGTCTTCATGTGGACGCAGGTCACCATTGCCAAGCCCTCCTCCATCGCCTCGATCGCCTCGGGCGTCGTCCGCGTCCTCGGCAACTTCTCGGCCTTCTCCTTTCTGTCGGGCGCCTTCCTTCCGCACGTCGTCTACGGCCAGCTCGTGGCTATCGCCTTCGTCTGGCTCATCACCGGACTCAACATCCTCGGTACGCGCAAGGCCGGGAACACGCAGCGCGCCCTCATGGGCCTCAAGGTCGCCATGGTCCTCGCCGTCGTCGGAATCTGCATCTTCGGCGGCCACGCCACGACCGCCAACTTCTCCACTCACTACACCGGAGCCCGCGGAGGCTTCGCCGGCTTCATGGTCGCCCTCATCGCTGCCCTGTGGGCCTATGACGGCTGGTCCGACGTCACCCACACCGCCGGCGAGATCCAGAACCCCCAGCGCAGCCTGCCGCTCGCGCTCATCGGCGGAGTCTGCATCGTCGGCGTGCTCTACATGATGACCAACGCCGCCATCCAGTTCGTGCTGCCCGCCACTGCCATCGCCAACGCCGACCGGCCCGCTGTCGCCGCCATCCTGCTCAGTGCAGGCCCAGCGGCTGCATGGTTCTTCTCCATCGGCCTGGCCATCTCCTACGGCTCCACCTTCATCGGCTCTTCGCTCACCGGAGCGCGCATCCCCTTCGCCGCAGCCCGCGACGGCCTCTTCTTCCGCGGTCTGGCCTACGTCCACCCACGCTTCACGACGCCTTCGAGGGCACTGATCCTTCAGGCCACCCTCTCCTCGATCCTGCTGCTGCTCATCAATACCTTCCAGGGCCTATTCTCCCTGGCCATCTTCTCCGAGTGGCTCTTCTACGCCGCAGTCACCGCCTCGGTCTTCGTCTTCCGCCGCCGCGAAACCCCAACTGAAAAGGCCACCCGCCCCTACAGCGTCTGGGGCTACCCCGTCGTGCCCGCTCTCTTCGTCGCCGCCGCCACCGTTCTGCTGGTGTTCTCCTTCGCCGACCAGCCCCGCAACTCCCTGATAGGCTCAGGCATCATCCTGCTCGGAATTCCGCTGCACTATCTCCTGCAAAGGCGGCGAACAGCCTAGCTCCTGTTCTGAACCGCACGCTCATACACCCGCACATACTCCTGCGCCGGCTTCTCCCAGGAGAAGTCCTGCGTCATCGCCCGCTTCATCATCTGCGTCCACTCCTCTTTGTTACGGAAGGTGTCGAGAGCGCGATGAATCGTATCCAGCAACGCAGAAGAGCTATAGCCCCAGAACTTGAAGCCGTTGCCGCCTCCGTTGGGCTGCTCGTCGATGGTGTCATCCAGCCCGCCCGTGGCGCGCACGATAGGGATTGTCCCATACCGCAAGCTATAGATCTGGTTCAGTCCGCCGGGCTCATAGCGAGACGGCATCAGGAACATGTCCGCGCCGGCCTCGATCTTGTGGGCCATCACATTGTCGAACTTCACATGCACGCGAACCTTCGTCGAGTAGCGCTCGGCCATCTCGGTCAGCAGCCTCTCGTAGTACTCCTCGCCGTTGCCCAGCATCACCAGAGCCATGTCTTCCTGCACCAGGCGGTCCAGAATATCCGCGATAAAGTCGAATCCCTTCTGGGTGGCGAAGCGCGATACCACGCCGATCACCGCCGTCTCGTCACCCACACCCGCCAGCCCAAAGGCGTGCAGCAGATCGCGCCTGCACTCCTTCTTCCCTGCGAGCTTCTCAGCCGAGTAGTGCGCCGCAATGTGCGGATCGATCACCGGATCCCACTCGTCGTAGTCGACGCCGTTCAGTATCCCGAAGAGGTCGCCGCGGCGTCCTCTTATCGTTCCTTCAAGACCATTGCCATACTCCGGCGTCTGAATCTCCTCGGCGTACCTCCGGCTAACCGTCGTAAGCGCATCCCCGTAGACGATGCCGCCCTTCAAAAAATTGACGGAGTCGTAATGCTCCAGCTTGTTGAAGGTAAACATGTCCCACGGCAGCAGCAGCGTCTCCATGGTTCGCGGTGGAAACAACCCCTGGTATCCCGCATTGTGAATGGTCAATACCACCGGAACATGCCGCATTACGGGATCGAAGTAGTAGGTAGAGCGCAGAAGCACCGCAAGCATGGCCGTCTGCCAGTCGTGCACATGGAAGACGTCCGGGACGCCCAGCACCTTCGACGCTTCGATAACGGCACGGCTCAGCAGACCAAAGCGTTCCGCGTTGTCGGGATAATCGCCCGACGGCGTAGCGTACAGGTTCTCGCGGTCGAAGAGCTCGGGACTATCCACGAAGTAAGTCTGCACCCCTCCCGCCACTCCGCCGTCCCGAATGCGGACGAAGCGGTTGTACGAAGGAAACGGAATCGTAACGCTGGGCAGGACCACCGGAGCGTCAGGGGCGGCCTTTGCCACCTGGCGATAGTACGGCAGAAAGACGCTGACCTTGTGCCCCAACTTCGCCAACGCCCGGGGCAGGCTGCTGACCACGTCGGCCAGGCCTCCCGTCTTGGCCCATGGGGCGCACTCCGATGCCGCAAATACGATATGCATGTTGCCATCCTTTGTCTTCGCAATCAAACCGTTAGTCTATACAAGTGTCGTAGACACAAACCGAAGATATTGGATGCATAGGATGCGCAAGCCGAAGCTGGGCCAGAACTTTCTTGTGGATGATGCCGCTCGCCACGCCATCGTGGACGCTCTCGGCGATCTCAGCAGTCGCACCGTCATCGAGATCGGCCCGGGCAAAGGAGCCATCACCGAGATACTGGCGGGCCGCTGCCGCCGCCTGATTGCCCTCGAACTCGACCGCTCGCTGGCGCCTGAGTTGACCTTCCGTTTCCGAAACCAGCCACAGGTCCAGATCGTCGAGGCAGATGTCTTGAAGACCGACCTGCGATCCTTGCTGCCAGAGGGCGAGACGGCAGACGTAATCGGCAACCTGCCGTACTACATCACCTCGGATATCCTGCTGCAACTCTTCGCCGCAGGCAGGGCCGGCATCGTGTCACGCGCAGTCCTGATGATGCAGCGCGAGGTAGCGGATCGAGTCTCCGCCGCACCCGGCGTCCGCGACTACGGCCTTCTCTCGGCCACCGCACAGATGAACGCGCAGGTCGACCACCTCTTCACACTGCCCCCCTCCGCCTTCTCACCGCCGCCCGAGGTCTACTCCACCGTCCTGCGGCTTGAATTCGCGCCGCGCTTTGCCGAACTCGGCGTAGACGCAGCCGGCTTCGACGCCTTCCTCCGCCGATGTTTCGCCCAGAAGCGCAAGACACTGCAAAACAATCTCCGCGCAGCCGGCCTCACCGCCGATCAACTCACCGCAGCATGGCCCAGCACAATCCCCCCGCAGGCCCGAGCCGAATCCCTCACCCTCGAACAGATGGCCGAGCTATACCGCGCACTGAAACCAGACCTGACCGCCTAGCAGCTCTCCCTTTACTTTGGCGAAGGGGCTCGCGAGCCTGGGGGCGCCGCAGGAGGCGAAGACCGTTGCGGCTGCTGCGACGGCATCGACCGAGGCATCGGCGCAGGCTCCGACCGTTGCGCTGGCGGCATCGGACGCTGCATCTGCGAGGGCTGCGGAGTGATCGGGCGAGCCACAGCATTCGGCGGAGCAGGATGCGACGAAGAAGAAG
>WNGR01002743.1_pt1 | contig 32215 bp, 25 predicted proteins | sample 5407581 | NCBI WGS metagenome assembly WNGR01 (sample SAMN13153383, study PRJNA577476) | soil metagenome | isolation source: 80 cm soil or saprolite under Garry oak tree replicate 2 | place: USA:California | collected 2016-06-15
TAATCTGCGCAAACTTGGCTCCACTATACTCGCCGCTGGTAACGATATAAACCTGACAGATTTGCGCCGTGCTTTGGAGAAGGAAGGCATTGCTGTTCGCATTAGCGGTAATATTATGACTCCCCAGAACCGCTATGCTACGACTTCCGACAGGTACTATTAGCTTTTTGCAATGAGCTCGCTGGCCACAGCCAGCGAGCTCATTGCAAAAAGCATTACCTTATATCAAGCCAATCTAAACTTTCGAGAAGCCTTATATTTTATTGTGGCCCAACCAGCGTATGGCGAATCAACATCAAGTGGGTAAGTGGGCCGAGTCCGCCAGGCACCGGCGTTAAAAATGAGGCCACCTCTTTTACATTGGCAAAATCGACATCGCCAACCACTTTCCCATTCTCAGCATTAATGCCAGCATCCAGCACGATTGCGCCCGGCTTCACCATATCGGCAGTGATACTGACCGGGCGTCCCATACTCACAACCAGAATATCGGCGCTCCTGGTAATACTGGCCAGGTCCTGCGTATACGAGTGACAGATCGTTACCGTAGCGTCCTGCTGCAGTAAGACAAGCGCACTGGGTTTGCCACCAATATTACTGCGTCCTACAACGACTGCATGGCGACCGGCCACCGAAATGTTGGCATCGCGCAAAACGGTCAAGATGGCATCGGCAGTGGAGGGAATGAAGCTGGGAAAGCCGAGCAGCAAGTTCCCAGCGTTGCGGGAGCCAAGTCCGTCAACGTCTTTCTCCGGGCGCAGCACGTCAGTCACAATGCGTTGTCGAATATGTGCCGGCAACGGCAGAAGAAGGACGACGCCTTCAGTGTTGGCATCATCGTTGAGAGCGGCCACCTCTGCTTGTAGTTCATCTTCTTCAATTTCAAAAGGGTAGGCCAGCGTTGCGCAGCCCAGGCCAATGTTCCTGCAAGACCGCACTAATTGTCGGCTATAAACCTCCGCCGCGGCATCATGTCCCGCCACCAGTTGCGCCAGGCGCGCTGGACGATGGTGCTGTTTGCGAAATTGAGCCGCTTCGCCGCGCAATTCTTCGGACATTCGCGCCACAAGTGGCCTGCTATCATAAATCGTTGCTGACATATTCCTTCCCGCCTCCGAGTAGTTTTTATCATATCACATAGCTATTCACACTCGTAGGGGCGGGGGTAGGGTTGTGTGGAGTGGGGACGCTTGCGTTGCCCTTCGGGGAATTATGAAGGCAGCGTTGCCCTGGCCACTGAGAGACTTGGGTGGTATTATGGCAAATACCAGAAAAATGCGTTACAATGCCTCACAGATAGACAGCATAATATTTTTTGCGACATGAAGTGGGAATATCCCCTTGATAGCCATTCTGTACCAATTACACATCAAAGAGAGGAATTCAATGGCTGGAGAATGTTCATTTGATATAGTTTCACAATTTGACGAGCAGGAACTGGTCAATGCCCTTGACCAGACACGGCGAGAAGTTCAGACTCGTTACGATTTGAAAGATACAAAAACTGAGATAGCACACAGTAAAACAAGCATCACTATCCTCACCGATAGTTCACTCACACTCAAAAATGTACGCGATATCCTTGAATCGAAAGCAATTCGTCGCAATCTTTCTCTGAAAATTTTTAAGCCTGGCAAAGAGGAGAATGCAGCTGGCGGCAAAGTGCGGCAAGTAATCGAATTGCAGCAAGGGATTTCACAAGAACTCGCAAAAGAGATGAGCAAATTCATTCGTGACAACAACCCCAAAGTGCGCCCACAGGTCCAGGGTGATGCTGTGCGGGTATCGGCCAAGAGCCGCGATGATCTCCAGGCAGTAATTGCTTCCCTGAAGCAAAAAGATTACCCGGTCGCATTGCAATTCATTAATTACAGAGGGTAATCCATTAGGATACTCTGGTAGGACATAAGGTACTTTAGTACCAGAAGATGCGGCCCATAACAAGATTTGTAGTACCCTAATTTTGACTGAACTTGTTAAGTTTGGGCGGTGCGATACGTTGCACCTCTCATTTGTAATACCATTTGAGAAAGTGAACCTTACATGCCTGGGAACAGACAAGCCTTCAGTACGGCAATGAACGCAGCGGACCGTTACCGTTGGGATAGCCAATGGGCAGAAGCTGCACAGGAGTACCAACGAGCACTAGCGGAGTTCCCAGATGACGCGATGGCGCGGGGTGGACTAGGTTTCTGCTTTATGCAGACCAAGCAGTGGCAAAAGGCTCTCGACGAGTATGAATATACGCTGAAGCGTGACCATAACAACATTATTGCTTTAAGCAAAACAGCCGAATTGTACGGCATTCTTCATCGGCGCGATGACGCGTACCAGGCGTACCTGCACCTGGCGGATTTATACTCCCAGGCAGGGCAGGGGACTCGTGCCGAAGCTGCCTGGCAGAAGGCTGTTCAGTTGTCTCCTGGCGACCCCGAGCCTCATGAGCGTCTCGCAGCCTATTACTTTGGGAAAAAAGATATTGCCTTTATGATCCAGGAGCGTCTGGCTGCCGCTCAAGGGTATCTTCATCGGAATGACATGAAGGTCGCTCGCACACAGTGTGAAGAAGTACTGCGTGTGGACGCCACAAATATACAAGCAAAACAGCTGCTCTCATTGATGAATGGGCACAGGCAGCAACAATCAGATCCTCTTCCAATAGGCGCGGAGGCAATGTTTTCATCAGTAGCGGGCGCAATGGCGAGTTCGCCATCGGGCCCGTTAGCATTCACAGGTAGCCCAATGGCCGAGATGGCTGTGTCGGGCAACATAAGCGGAGGGAATACAGGCATCATGGGTAACATGGGTAGCGCGGGCAATTTTGGCGGGGTGGGCAATAATGGACCATCTTTTGCCGGTAGAGGCATGGCTGGCAGCATGGAATCAGCTCCACGTAGACGAGTGACTGCTAGCCAGGTCACAGGAGTGTTGAAACAAGCTCAAACCTTTCAAACCCAGGGTCGTTTTAATGATGCTATCGACCTCTGTGAACAGATCCTGGAGAGCGGTTTCGATCGGCCAGACGCACGGTACTTTTTAGGCTGGTTATATCAAGAGCAGCAGCGTTGGGACGAGGCTATCAATCAATTCCAGATGCTCCTCAACGACGCGGATTATGCGCTTTCTTGCTACTATGCGCTAGGACAGTGCTATCGCGCGCGCGGAGACCTGCACACCGCGACGATTCACTTTGATGAAGCCGTTGATCGCGTGAACCTGGATGCGCTGACGGTTGAAGAGTCTGATCAACTGGTACAACTCTGCCAGGAAGCAGCGGAGGCACATCGTGCCTTAGGCGAGCAGGAGCAGGCCTTGACTGTCTACAATGCCCTGCTTGGTTTCTTGCGCAGTCGTGGCTGGAGCGATAAGGTCGCCCAGGTCGAGTTTATGTTGCAGCAGCTCATGAACGCGCCAGCGGCTGTTCGGCCTGTGACGCCGCCACCACAGATGCAGCAACAGCCGCTGCAAGATGCTGCCACTATGACCTTTAACGCGGCAAGTAAGCCCCCAAATGCGTCGCCTACTGCGCCAGCACAGCTGCCACCATCACCGCAGGCATCCATACCGGGAGCCACGAATTCCAGTACCAGTGGAGAACTGCCAGATTGGTTGACGGGTATTTTGAGCGACGCGGACAAGCCCCAGATTGTCAACAAAACGGCTGCAAACGCCGCCTCCCAGCAGTCCCAGGTTGCCGGGCAGCCCACGACTGAGCAGCGTATCCCTTCTGGGCCAATAAGCGAAGCGGTCTCATCGGCGGAAACTACTGTTGTCAACACCATCCCGCCCGCTGCCGCGGCGTCATCTACGTGGCTCACAGAGGATGCAAAACCGGGCAATGCGACCCGTATCATTCCGCCTGAGCCACAACCCTCTGCTCCCCCCACGTCGGTGTCTCAGCCTGCACGGCCTGAGCCAGAAATTGAGGCGTCACCGGTCGCACCAACTTCGCCAGTATTCGCACAGGGACTGGAACAGCTCAGCCCTGTTCTGCAAAGACCACCCACGAAAAGCAGCGGCAAAGGGGCCGAAGATTTGTTGAGCCAGATGGCTGGTTCCAGCAATAAAGACGAAGCCTTAAAGCAAGTCGCGGAGGCGGTTGTCGCCAGTACCGCTTCTCTACCCGAAAACGTCCGTATGCAAGTCGTGCAGTCCATGCAGGATATCCAGAAATATATTAATCATGGACTGCTTACGTCGGCTACCGAGGAATGCCTCCACGTAATAGATATTGCTCCGCAATACCTGGATGTTCACCAGGTGCTCTGCGAGATCTACGTTCGCCAGGGAAAAGTCGAGCAGGCCATTACCAAGTACGCCATCCTCGTCGATACCTATATTGTCAATGGCCGTCACGACGATGCCGTTGCCACGTACCGGCGCATTTTGCAACTTGAACCAAACAATCTTACCTATCGTATGCGCCTGATCAATCTGCTCTCCTCGCAGGGAAACAAAGAGGACTTGCTGCGCGAGCGCACGCTGGCTGCCGAGTCGTACCTGCGTTTAGGCTATATGGATCGCGCTCTGACGGAACTTGAGCAAGCCTTGCAAGAGAGTCCCACCAGCGTGCCGACGCGCCTGAATTATGCCCTGGCTTTGCAAAAATTGGGACGCAGCCAGCAGGCTGTTGCTGAGTACCAACGTGTCCTGCAGGTAGACCCGCGTAACGTTACTGCGCTGGTTCGCTGGCATGTCGCGATGATCACCACCATGGGTACGGCACGTGCCACTTCACTTGAGGTGATTTCCCGTATTCGCTGGCAATTGCGCGGTGAGGGACAACGAAAATACGAAGCGGTGGTCCGCGACTATAACCAGGCCGCGGAAGCCTATCCCAACAATACTGATGTGCACTTTGCCCTCGGGCAGATTCACCAGCAAGCTGGTCAATTTGATCAAGCCATTGCTGCTTACCAACTGGCTATGCGCGACAGTGCGGTTGATGTGCTGGCACGGGTCAGTACAGCCCAGTGTCTCTTGAGCCAGGGAAAACCCGAAGATGCTATACAGCAGCTGGAACAGGCACTGCAGATCGTTCGTCGTAATACGGCGGGCTCGATGGACCCCGGCACCTGGGCGGCACGTCCACGCGAAGATGGCGAAGAGCACCAGGCGCCTGAGGTGGAAATCTCAATGCTACTCGCCAGAGCCTATGGACGTACCGGCAAAGAGGAGCAGATGCAGGCCATCTTGCGCCAGGTGAAACAGTCCACTACCCATCAGGACGAAGTTTCTTCCGCGCTCGCCGAGATTTCCGCGCGCCAGGGAGATATCGAGAACGCCCTGCAAGAGTATGCTGACCTGGTGCGTCATTACCGTAGTAAACGCCAGGCGGAGAATGCTCTCAGCGTCCTCAATGAAATGGTGCGCCTGGCGCCGCGAGACCCGCGCGCACATAATGAACTGGCGGAAATCTACCTTAATCGTGGACTCCCGGAAGAGGCGATAGCGGAACTGCGTCTGCTTGCCAATATCTACCAGCGCCAGAATCGACGAGTGCAGGAGGGCACGACCCTGCAGCGTATTGGCAACATCTATGCTGAGGCGGGAAATCCTGAGGAGGCGATGATTAATCTGCGCCGCGCCGTCGAACTTATGCCCGATTCGATGAACCTGCTGCGCGAAGTTGTTGGCATCTGTATACAGCTAGGCCGCTCGAATGAGGCCGTCCAATACCAGGTGGTAATTGCGCGCTACTACTTCGATACGCACCAGGTCAAAGAAGCGGTGGCAGCACTCCAGCAGTTGATAACCATTGACCGCAATAACTACGAAGCCTATGATCTACTGGGTCAGACCTATCAATCCGTCGGCGAGTACGAACAGGCCAGCCGCGTCTATCGCAACCTGGCCAGAGTCTCCCCCGAAAACGCTATCGCCAGGGAGAGACTGGCAACTCTGCAAGAATTGCGGACAAGATAAATCAGTAGGGGCGACCCTTGGGTCGCCCTAATTGGTCCATGTGCCCCTACATGTTATTTGTCCCCTTTTTTCTGGCATCCCGCCACCGCTTCACATCCAACATCCGCTTGTATGCCCCATACACCAGCGGCTGGTAGACCAGGTCATGGGTCACCAATGAGCAGATCGGGTATCCCCCAAAGCCACGTTTGAAGACGTAGACGCCCCACAATTCCTGCCCCTCTTCCAGCACGTCTGGGATGCCGCGAAAATTGTAGTACCAGCAATCGTGCGACTTTGCCCACTGTATCCCGTTCCACTGCAACAGGTGATTGGGCATCAGGTTGCGCTGCTCGTTGGACGAGGCTCCATACATATACCAGCTCCAGCGCCCAAAACGGAGTACGACGATGCCCGCGATTGCTTCTCCCTCGTACTCAGCCAGGAAGAGCGCCGCGCGATCCCCCTCGCTATACAGGCGCATGACATCCTCGTAATGTGACTTGTTATGGATAAAAAATTGGTCTCGCTCACTCGTGGTCTCGTAGAGGCGATAGAAGGTATCCACGTCAGCCTGCCCCCCCCTCTCCCACTGGCCTCGTCGCACGGTAACACCTTTGCGGCCCGCAAGACGAATGTTATAGCGCCACTTCTCTTTCATATTCGCGAGCAGCGTCTTTTCGTCGGGCCGTATATCCAGCACCCACTCGTGGCGAATATGGCTGGCGTAGGGAGTGGTCCGAAAGCCGCGTTTGTGTAGCGCGTTCAACCAACGCTTGTCGCCATCCGCTACACTTGGTTCGACTTTGAGCATGAATGCGCCGCGTTTGTGTGCCTCTGCCTTCACAAAGTTCAGCAGCACGGTCATCGCTGGAGAGTCAGGCTCGTCAATGACGGGACCGCGTGGAGCATAAAAATAGGTTCTGCGCAGGATTGGGGCGGCAGCGATGAGTACCAGCATAGCGGCGCAAAGCTTCCCTTGATCGTCCACAACCCCAGCATACAGTGCTTCTGCACCCAGGTGGGGCGCTAATTGGCCCCACTCAAACGATTGTGTGATATTACAACATTCCGAGCCTGCCACAAAATCATTCCATTGCTGGCAGTCGGTGATAATACGTGCTTCCATTTATTCCCCTACGAGCTATTCTTGCCCCTCGCTGCGCGTTCTAATTCGACTTTTTTGCGTTCGGCGTGGCGACGGGCACGGCGCATTTCAACAAAATTGCGCCATGCGTTGTAAACCAGCGGGCGATAGGCATAATCCTGTGTGGGAATGTTTAGACGGGAGAACCCACCAAAGCCCTTCTTGTATTCATAGACACCCCACATCTCTTCTCCAGGCTCCAAAATTTCGGGAATAGTGCGAAAATCGAAGTAGCTACAACCGCGTGATTTAGCCCACTGGATACAGCGATACTGCAAGAGATAGGTTGGCTTCAGGTTGCGCTTGTTATTGGATGAAGCGCCAAACATATCCCAGCACCAATCGCCAAAACGGATCAACATTTTGGCGGCAATGGTTTCGCCCTCGTGCTCGGCCAGGTAGAGTATCGCGTCACCTTTACTGGCAAAGTGGCGCAGGATTTCCTGGTGATACTCTTTGTGGTGAATAAAGAAGTCGTCGCGCTCGCTCGTGGTCTTCAAAAGCTCGTAGTAGGCATCGAAGTCCGCCTCGTTTTTAGCCTCGCGGATGATCACGCCTTTGCGCTCGGCGCTGCGCACATTCTGCCGCCAGGTCATCTTAAAGTTGGCCAGCAGTTCTTCATCACTCGGTCGAATATCCAGCACCCAACTTCGCCTGCCGTGAACGGCAGTGGGGTTGATCTGAAAACCGAGTGCGTGGTACGCTGCAAGCCAGTCATCCATGGCCGGATCATCATCGGCTATATTCGGCTCCAGGCGCAAGACGACGACGCGCTCTGCGCGGGCAATGGCGTTGGCCTTTTCAATCAAAGCGGGGAGTGCGGGCGAATCAGGGTATTCGACGGTAGGGCCACGGGAGCCATAGAGCCAGTGAAAGCGCAATCCGGGGAGTGTCATCGGCAGAGGTACCTGCGCCACAGAGAGCATCAACGCACCTACCATGCGCTCCATACGCCCATCGTCCAGGGCGCCCAGGCGATAAATACGCCCGCCCAGGTAGCGATTCAATTCTCCCCATTCATAGGATTGCAGCAAATGCCCACGTGGCTGGCTTGTCAAAAAGCCGTTCCACTGTCCGCTATCAGTAATTTCTTGAACGGTGATAGTCATGCAGCAACACTCATTTGCTTATTTCAGTATTTTGTAGATATTCGCGTCTGAGCAGGCTGCTGACGCGCACGTCATTGTATTTGCCGAAGCGTAGGATAGCTTCTCGCAGCGTACCCTCGTACTTAAAGCCGACCTTCTCGTCGGCACGCCAGCCGCCGATATTCTCCTCCATGGCCTGGCTTTGTATACGATTGAGGTTCAATTCCATAAAACCGTAACGTATCATCAATTCGGTGGCCTCGGTGCCGTAGCCTTTGCCCCAGGCAGTGCGATCACCGATTATAATATAGAATTCTGCGTTCTGGTTAACGTAATTGATATCCTTTAGCCCAACCAGTCCGATCAAGCGATTGTCTTCATTAAGGGCAACCCCAAAGATAATATGTTTGCCATCTTTATAGAGCAGTTCCAGGCGTTCTTTGCCACGTGTATCGCTAGTAGGATAAATAGAAAAATAACGGCGAATCTCTTCGTCGTTCATCCAGGTTGAATACAGGTGATTATCTTGTGCAGGCTCCAATGGCCGCAGGTAGATGCGCTCTCCCACGATAAATGGATTCTGCATGTTTGAGGTGTCGTATGTCATAAAAATACTCCCTTCTCACTGTTCGATGCCAAGTATAGCATAGTGAGAGAAGGGAGGCAATTTTGTAGCGGCTACTGTGCTGCTAATTGGTACTCTTCTTCTTCTTTGAAGTAAATCTATCAACCAGGCTATCCGCGTAACCGCTGACGATGGGAATTCTGAAATTTTTGCCGCGATACATCTGGAACATCAAGAAAAGCCAGGCGACAACAGCAACGACCGTAATGATTGTGCTGATAAAAGAGAGGGGGATACTTAAAAGAACGCCAAGCAGGGGAATAATGCCGATCAGATACAAAACTCCCCATAACAGAGAAATGCCGCCAAAAAAGATGAACGACTGTGCAGCGTGAAAACGGACGAAACGATTCTTTCTTTCAATCACGAAGAATACCAGGCCGCCGAGCCACCACAGCGCATAACCCAGGATGGCTTCAGTTCTAGCGCTCAAAGGTGTCGTGGTCGGCCCATAGGCGCTCATCGTCGGAACTGCGCTGCTTGGCGGCTGATAGGTGCTATCCTTGTACTCCTGTTGCTGGAACTGCTGACCATAGGAGGACTGTTGATACTGCTGAGAGCCTCCCTGCTGTTGTTGGCCGCTCTGTTGCGTGCCACTCTGGCCACCTTGCTGTCCATACTGTGGACCACCGGAGGTATCGCCCGGCTGCTGCGGTGTGGTGTAACGACCGTAGCCACCATAACCGGTTCTATATTCGTTCTCTGCGTTTTTATCCTGTCCCATTGTAGTATATCCTTCTCTCTGGTTTATCACTTCCACTATATACTACGTGCTGCACCCTCTAAAGTTAGAGGCTGCACCTCTTCCAGAACCACGAGGTTCTCTTAACACCTGATCTTGTTCAAAGCGATAGACCTCGTTCAGGTCATTGATATGTGTTAGGATGAACTCAAGATCTTTCCGTTGTCCGCTATCATTGAGATATTTAGCACTTGCTCCATTGACGATCTCTTGGATGGGGACACCTTTCCAGCGCTCTACGATAGCAGCTGTTCTCGCATCTTGTGGCTGGTAGCTAGCTTCAAAAAGACTCTCCGCAATCCAGGCACAACACATCTGATCCTCTTCACGAAACTCCCCTCTCGACCCAGCGCCAATCACAGCGACCTTCGAATGGTGAGCTGCTAAGTGAGCCGCCTGGGCTTTATAATTTCGAAGGCAGGCAACATACGCGTCTCCCGCTCCTTTAGTTTCACAGATGAGCCTGGTGCCTGAGGTAGAAAGAAGGAGAATCGGACGATGAATATCAGCGCGAGACTGCAGGTCGGTAGGACTATTATTCATATCAAAACCGGCGGGCATATCTCCGTTGATCTCTCCAGCCAGCAACGGGTTGATCAATTTCGCAGCTAACGGGGCTATGGCTTCGAGTGATGGAATGAGAAAACACCTTCGCCCGAGAGCAACGGCTGTTACAGCTGTTGTTGTCGCTCTAATGACATCGACCGCTACAATTGCATGGCTATATTTGTACGCTTGTATGTCCACCGGCCAGCAATCGATAATGACCGTCTTCACTGATTGTGCAACACCTCTCCATAATATACTAGTACAAGGACGTAGAAATAACGCGGGAGTATATACTATCGCAAAGAGCCTCTTTTAAGAACATCCGGACTCCTGCATTATTTCAGCAAGGCTGTACTTGATCCTAAGTAGGCAGGCCGTAAGTTAGGTATTTCGAATGCATCTGAATGAAGACCACGTCGAAAGATCTCGACACGCAGTAGCTCTTCTAGACGCACATTACCAAGTTGAACCTTCTGCCCAAAATGTTTGAGTAGTCCGAATTGACTTGATTTATTAGGAGCCTCGAATATGATAACATCAAGCCCGAACGCTTCTACAAGTCGATCCGCAAAGTGTGGATTGAATATTCCATTGTCGTCGAACATTCCAACTCCGCATGCACTCTCACGAGCCTCGATAACGAGTTTTTCAGCTCCTGCGTTAAGCCAGGTCTGTCCAAGTGCTATCTGTTCGTTGAGCGTCTTCCAGGTAAAAGGACCTTCGTGTTTCTTCCCTACCTCGAACTGGACAGCTAATCCGCGCTCATGGGCCATCTTTACGACCGTTCGCGGGTCGACCGATAACGAAGTGAAGCTTTCACCACCTTCGATCCGTGTTACGCCCAGGTCAGCACATAAGTCGAGATAAGCCGCAAGCTGTCCCTGGGCTACAGCTATCTCAAAAGGGCCCCCTCCCGTGACTACAGGCACTTTGTGAGTTCGAGCTGCTCCGATTTTCCGCCGAGTCGCTCCTTCATCGGCAATTATCCAACATGACATCGAAATTTTCAGGGAAGCCATGAGATGAGCACTCTGATCTAAATGGCTCTCGAGCGTAACCGGGTCATAACCGGGATCGAATGGGCTTGTGAGTGGGGGAAGATCTGGCACGCCGATTAAGCGTAAATATTCTTGTGTATTCATCATGTGGGTTTTATTGGCATTTCTCATCGATACTCCTTTTCATTCTACACCATATATACTTGATACTGCCTTTGTGTCTTCTTTGACCAGGCTAATAACACCCCCATACTCTACGGCTTTGTTTTTGAAATGATCCGTTTTTGAAGGATATGCTTTGTTGTCTCAATAGAGGCTCAACCAGGTGCCAACGTCATTGGCCAGGGCTCTTCGATAAATAGCCTGAGCGCAAGCTATATCCTCAATAGCTATTCCCATAGGGTTGAGGAGAATAATTTCCTCGTCAGACTCCCGCCCTGATCGAGAACCGATAAGAATCTCGCCTAGTTCAGCATAAAGCTGCTTGCGAGAAAAGCGCCCTTCCAATACTAACTGGTTAATGACCTTCTTCTCTCGGTTGCATTGGTCCCAATCATCTACAACAACCTTGTCAACCTTGAGGAAGACATCCTTGTAAACATCCATAATAGAGATGTTACTGAGAAATGTGCCCTTGCATAACCATTCGAATTGAATGTAAGGTCTCTCTGTGACTGTACTAGCAACTACTACTTCTCCCGCTTTCACTGCCTCTTCCGCTGACGCCATTACGCAAAAAGCTACTGTAGGAAAACGCTTTTGTATCTCAGCTTTCAAATGCTCAGAGGCATCCGGGTTAAGATCGAAAAGATGAACTGTAGTGATTGATGAAAACTGCTCAAGAAGCGTAAGCAGGTGCATCTGAGCAATAAACCCGCAGCCAATGCAAGTCAGATGATGAAATCCCCTCTTAGCTAAGTAGCGTGCGGCGAGAGCAGTAACTGCTGCTGTTCGCATACCACTGATGAGGCCGGCTTCCATAACAGCGATAGGGTAGTTGGTTTGCGGATCATTCAATATAATGAGTGCACTGGCCCGCTCTAATCCAAGATGCGACGGATTATCATGTTTGCTCCCGACCCACTTTAAGCCTGATATAGGCGTTTCTCCACCCAGGTAAGCCGGCATAGCAATGATACGATCTGCGATATGACTCCTTTCTCCTTCGACTCGTAAGTAGGGTTTGAGAGGCTGAACAACCTCATTACAAGCATGAAGAGATAGAGCGTGGAATACTGCATCTATATAGAGCTGAGAAGTGCTGCCACCTGATTGAACAATATCCGATCTGTTCAAATAGAGAATCCTAGGTAAGTCTAGGCGAGCAGCAGATGTCTCCATAAAGAGTCTCCTCCGTTACGTTCATATCTCTCATTTTACCAGCCCACGCAACCCCTCCTGGGCAGTTACAATTGATCTTCATAATCGCGCCCAGGACATTACATAGCAGTAATCCCCGAACCGGACCATCGCTCGGCCAGGTCGCCAATCAACGGCAACTTAAAGATTTTACCCTGGAAAGCGTTGATCATGGCTATCAGCCAGCCTACGAACAATCCAATCGGGATCACAGTGTAGCCCAGGACAAGAATCAAACCTCCCAGGTTGCTGCTTACGAAAGCCAGAGCAATACCGACAAAAAAGAGCACGAAGAATAGCACGAATCCGCTGACGGCCAGCAGTACTGATTGCAACGTATGGAAACGTACAAAGCGATTCTGCTTCTCAATAAAGAAGAAGATGAGCCCAACGAGCGGGATCAGGTAGCCCAGCCCAGCGGAGATAGTCGGATCCATACCTATTGAGCTAGGACCAAGCGGGCTGACTCTAGGAGGCGCGCCATAGGGCGGCTGCTGGCCATAGCCACCCGGTTGTTGATATCCCGGTTGTTGATATCCACCCGGTTGTTGATATCCCGGTTGTTGATATCCACCCGGTTGTTGATATCCCCCTGGCTGTTGCCCCGGTTGCTGGTAGCCGCCTGGCTGCCCATATGGTGGTTGTCCTTCACCAGGTGTGCCTTGTTGCGGTGGAGCATAGCCACCATACTGGTTGGGCTGATTGGGGTCTTGCCCCTGGTTAGGATTCCAACTCATGTTCGTATCCACCTTTCTTCTATGAAGGAAGAGACTTCTACACACAATCCTATCAATTGTGTAGAAGTCTCTTCCATTAGGCCCCCTCTCAGGGAGTCATTGCCCGGCTTACATGCCTGCAACACCCTGGTTCGCATATTTCTCAGCATAATCGCCAACGATGGGCAACTTGAAGTATTTGCCCTGGAAGCCGTTGATCATTAGTACGATCCAGCCTACCAGCCCTATAAGTTCAAGAGCCGAACTAGCAAAGAACGTAAGCAACCCTAGAAAACCGATATTGCCGATGACGCTGAGAATAAGAACGATCACCTGTATACCACCAAAGAACAGGATCGACTGCATCGCGTGGAAGCGCACAAAGCGATTCTGCTTCTCTATTAAGAAGAAAATGAGGCCCGTCACCCAGCCCAAAACATAGCTCAGGCCTGCTGCAACATTGGGTTGCATGCCCATAGAGGAAGGTCCAAGCGGGCTCTGGGCCCCAGATGGAGGCGCTCCATATGGTCCCTGTTGATAACCACCTTGTGGCGGCTGATATCCACCGTATTGCTGTCCGCTTTGCTGTTGTCCATAGCCGCCCTGCTGTCCGTATCCCGCCTGCTGGCCCGCTTGTGGGCCGCTGTAAGGATCGGTTGGCTGGGGTTGTGACGGTGGCGGAGTGTAGCCACCATACTGGCTTGGCTGATTGGGGTCTTGCCCCTGGTTAGGATTCCAACTCATGTAAGTATCCCTCGTTTCTGCTTAGTATAAGACCATCGTAGTAAAAGGTGTGTCCTTCGACATTTGGTAATACAATAGCGTAGAAGCCTGAGCATTGAAATGCAGGTTTCGCAACTGCCTCTACTTATGTAATACGTAGTATACTCTTAAAGGTTATTTTTGTGAACTATCCAGTTCACATAAGAAACGGTAAAATCACCATTTTCTTAGCGGTTTCGCGTATCGGTTTCCTTTGCGCGTAAATTTGGATAAGAATCACGCGCAACGCGGTCCACCTGAGGAATAATTATTGGAGAAGGCTCCTGTTCATCTGTATCTCCCTCGGGTAGTTCATTGACAGTAAAACCAGTGCGACGCAGCTGGTCCCGGTTACCAGTGCGTTGGTCATTATTCAATGGGTTAGGTTCGGATGGTGCCTGCCCCTTCTGGTTTTCACTCTCGGTTTCCATGGGAGGAGCGCCGTGTAGGGCACCTTCGATGACCTGGTCCATTGTATCTACAAAGGTAAAACGTATACGCCGCTGGATTTTAACTGGTACTTCCGCCATGTCTTTCTTGTTTTCCACGGGAACGAACAGGTGATGAATGTTCGCTTGGTAGGCTGCCAGCACCTTCTCTTTCAGTCCTCCCACTCCTAGTACGCGCCCGTGCAGGGTAATTTCACCGGTCATAGCGACATTCGCGCGTATAGGTCTCCTGGTAATCGCCGAAATGAGTGCCAGCGCAATGGTAATACCCGCAGAGGGGCCATCCTTGGGAATAGCATTTTCAGGGAGATGAATGTGCAGGTCGGTGGTTTCTTGAAAATTTGGGTCAATCCCCAGCCATTTTGCGCGTGAGCGTACATAGGTCAGCGAGGCCACCGCTGATTCGCGCATTACATCACCCAGCTGGCCTGTAATCAATAAATCGCCCTTTCCTACCAGGGTGACGACCTCTACCGGAAGCAAAATACCTCCGTATTCGGTAACGGCTAAACCCATTGCTACGCCTATCTGTGTTTTTTGCGTGGTGGGCGTGAGCGTGTAACGAGGAGATCCCAGGTATTGCTCCAGGCTGTTCGTTGTTATGCGGAGATACGTTTTTGGATTCTCAATGATACGACGTGCTGCTTTGCGGCAGATCGTCGCCAGTTGGCGTTCGAGATTGCGTACGCCGGCCTCTCGCGTGTAATCTGAGACGATATGTTGCATGACAGACTGCGGGATTTTCACCTGTTCAGGGGTCAGCCCGTGCTCTGTCAACACCTTGGGCAAGAGGTGCCGTATACCAATGGCGACTTTCTCTTCAAACATATAACCAGGAAGGTCGATGATATCCATGCGGTCGGCCAGCGCTCGCGGTATCTGATATTTGACGTTTCCTGTACAGATGAAGAAGACCTCTGAAAGATCGTAAGGGATTTCGAGGTAGTGATCGGTAAAAGTATTATTCTGCTCCGGGTCCAGTACTTCCAGCAGCGCCGCAGCTGGATCTCCGCGATACTCCGCGGAAAGTTTGTCGATTTCGTCGAGTAAGAAAACTGGATTGCGAACGCCCACGGTCTTCATCGACTGGATAATGCGCCCGGGCAACGCGCCAACGTACGTACGGCGATGCCCGCGAATTTCTGCCTCGTCGTGTACTCCACCAAGTGAAATGCGCGCAAACTTGCGGCCTAAAGCATTGGCTATCGATCGACCCAACGATGTTTTACCAACGCCCGGCGGCCCAATGAAGCAAAGAATCTGTCCCTGGCTCTCGCTATTCGCCTGCCCACCGCGACTGGCCAGTTGCTGGCGCAACTGTCTTACCGCCAGGAACTCAATAATGCGTTCTTTGATACCTTCCAGTCCATAATGGTCCTCATCCAGGATACGCCGCGTCTCCTCAATATCAAAATGGTCCGCGGAGCGTTCGTTCCAGGGAAGAGCCAGCACCCAGTCGACGTAAGACCGTAACACCCCAACCTCGGCAGATTGAGCAGGGGTACGTTCCAGCCGGTCAATCTCTTTACGCACCTTCGCCATAACCTCGGGCGGTAGCGATTTTTCTTTGAGCCTTGCACGGAGTTCCTCAGCCTCGGACGAAGTCTCCATGCCCAATTCTTCCTGAATGGCCCGCAATTGTTCACGCAGGTAATATTCTTTTTGCGTGCGGTCCACCTGCGAACGCACACGGCTGCGAATCGTCGATTCCAGCTCGAGTATCTCAATCTCATTGCCCATGATCACGCAGATCTTCTCCAGGCGCTCCAGTGGGTCGAACGTCTCCAGCAAATCCTGCTGTTGCTGTGAATCGGTAACCAGGTGTGCCGCGAGCATATCTGACAGCCGCGCAGCCGTTTTGATGGCGACCATTGAGTTGATATCTTCGACCGAGAAACGGCGATTTAGCTGGGCATAGTGCTCAAAGAGATTGGTAGCATGACGTACAAGCGCATCGGCCTGGGGGCCACGAGCCTGAGGTTCCTGCGGCGTATCAACGCTGACGCGCATAAAAGGCTCCTGGTCAAGATACTCCTCGATGGTTACACGGTGCAGGCCGCTTAACAGTACCTGTAGGCTTCCGTCCTGTTGGCGGTGCATCGTCGTGATTTCGACCAGTGCACCGGTGGGGTTGATATCTTTAGGCTGAGGATCTTCTATATCCGGATCGCGCTGGCAGGCCGTGATCAGTGCGCGGTCAGGCCGCATCATTGCTTCTTCAACAGCACGTACAGACTTCTCGCGCGCAATAGCCAGCGTCATGCGAGTGCGCGGGAATACAACCATGTTTTTTAACGCCACGAGAGGATACGTTTCTTGCGTATCCTGAGGTACTTCCTGGCGTCCCTGGTCACTCATGAATTTGCTGCCCGTTTCCTCTCAAGCAGTGTGTCTGTATGCATACTGTACTTTCTTTCGTGAATCCCTAAAACTGATGAGTCTGCCTTAAGCAGACTCATCTTCAGGATATGCAGTTGTTCGATTACTGCGCGTTTCAAGTAATGGTTTGTGATGGGCAGTAATCACATCGCTATTGATGATGACTCTCTTCACATCCCCGCGTGATGGAATTTCATACATCACGTCAAGCAGTACATCTTCGATAATACTTCGCAGCCCCCTCGCTCCGGTACGCTGTTTGAGAGCGCCTTCAGCTGCTGCGTCAAGGGCATCATTGGTGAAGACTAGCTCGACACGATCAAGTTGTAAAAACTTCTGATACTGTTTGATGACGGCGTTCTTCGGCTCGGTCAATATCCGGATCAAGGCATCTTTATTCAGGCTGTCCAACGAGACAGCGACCGGTAAACGCCCAACGAACTCAGGTATCAGGCCGTACTTGAGGAGATCATCGGGTATAAGGTGGGTTAAAACCGATTCTTCTAATTTGGTATCGACTTTGTCGCTGCCCCTGAAGCCCATCGTCTTGTTACTGCCGAGGCGCTGCTCCACAATCTTATCCAGCCCTTCAAAAGCGCCTCCACAGATGAAGAGAATATTGGCAGTGTTGATCTGAATGAAGTCCTGGTGCGGATGCTTGCGTCCTCCCTGCGGAGGTACATTGGCAATGGTGCCCTCGATAATCTTGAGCAGCGCCTGTTGCACCCCTTCACCGGAAACGTCGCGAGTAATTGAAGGATTATCCGACTTGCGCGCAATTTTATCGATCTCGTCAATATAGACTATGCCCCGTTCAGCACGCGCAACATCAAAATCCGCCGTCTGGATGAGACGCAACAGGATATTTTCAACATCCTCGCCGACATAACCTGCCTCTGTGAGGGCTGTTGCATCGGCGATACAGAAAGGCACATCTAATACCTTTGCCAGCGTCTGCGCCAGCAGCGTTTTCCCGCAGCCTGTCGGGCCGATCATCAGGATGTTGCTTTTCCCAAGCTCAACATCGTCTATCTGCATCCCTACGCCAATGCGCTTGTAATGATTGTATACAGCTACCGCCAATGTCTTTTTTGCTCGCTCTTGCCCGATCACATATTGGCTCAGCTGTTCATAGATCTTCTTTGGCGCCGGTATCTTGCCTGTCTGGAGACGCGGCTTCGAGACCGTCGCCTGCTCCTCTTCGATAATCTCGCGACAGAGGTCGATACATTCGTCACAGATGTAGACACCACCTGGACCTGCAATCAGCCGTTGCACCTGGTCCTGGCTCTTCCCGCAGAATGAGCAGCGGTACGTCATTCGCGTATTTTTCGAGTTTGCCACGTTTGTTACCTTTCCCTCATATGTAGCTAAAGAGCCACATCTGATGGCTACATCCTTATTCTACAACATTCACAGGAGCGTCATCTATTACAGGCGCAGCGGATTCTTCAGCCTGGCTATGCACCTGTTCGGCCTCTGCGTTCAACGCCTCAGCGGCAAGTGCGGCAGCCCCTGCATTCTCTATACTGGCTTCTACTTCGTTGGCTTCTTCCTCAGCGGCCTCGGCGCTGCTGCCGGTATCCGTTGTTAGCTCTATCAGGCGCGTAACGGCCTTCTCCCGCTGCAGATTGACTGCCAACGCCCGGACCTGCGCTTCTGAACGCCCAAGCGGCTGGCCTGCCTGCTCGTACGCGCGGAAAACTGCCTCCACCTCTTCGGGTGAAACGCTGATCTTTTCCTGGCTCGCTACCTGGTCCAGGACAAGTTCACGCTTTACGCGCTTTTCGGCCTCGGGTTCCATTTCTTTCAGGTACTCATCGCGAGTTTTGTGCATCATCAGCAGGTATTGGTCCATAGACATGCGCTGCTGCTCCAGGAGATGGGTAAGCTGGCGCAGCATTTCTTCGGCCTCCTCCTTGATGAGCAAAGGATGAAGGGTGATCTGAGCCTGGTCGATGACGGCCTCCACAACCTTATCGCGCAACTCGTCGCGAATGCGCCGCTCTTTACTTTCGAGTATAGTATCGCTGATGGCCTTGCGCAGGTCTTCCAGGTTTTCGTATTGCTTATTACTCACCTCGCTGGCCAGGGCATCATCAAGCTCAGGAACTTCTTTAACCTCTACCTTATGGACGGTAACCGCGAAATGGCCCTCTTTACCTGCCAGTTTCTCGTTGGCGTAGTCTTCGGGCAGGACCGTAGTAAACTCTTTGCTCTCTCCTGCCTCCATACCTACAATATACTCATCCATGCCGGAGAACATACCATGGCGTTCCCGCGTCAGTTCAAACGTATTATCTTTCAAGTCAGAAACGTTATTGTCTTCGATGGTGAGCTTGAGATCGGCGGTAACACGGTCATCGTAGTCAGCAGGGCGTTCAACTTCATTCCAGGTGGTCCGCTGATTGCGCAGCGACTCTAACTCTTTCTCGACCTCTTCGGAGGTGACATCAGCCTCTTCACGCTCAAAATGAAGGGTTTTGTAATCACCGAGCGTCACAGGTGTGATAATCGGCACTTTCAGGCTGAAATGATAGGGCTGCCCGATCTCAAGGACGGGGGCGTCCAACTCAGGCTTGGTAATAGGGGTAAGTTCGTGCTCCTTGAGCGCGCTGCGATAGGTCTCAGTAATCAGCTCATCGAGACCTTCCTGGTAAATATATTCTTTACCAAGTTTTCGTTCTAGCAAAGAACGCGGGGCCTTGCCCCGGCGGAAGCCCTGCACATCAACTTTTTGTACCAACTTGCGGTACGCTTTATCTGAAGCCTTTTCCAGTTCGTCCCAGCTCAATTCTACTTCAAGGACAGCTTCACTGGTGGGCAACTTTTCGACCGAGACCTTCACGTTTCCTCCAACAGGTGTTCATTCTAATCAATAGTATTGTATAAGTATATATAACTGCACACAACCCGCTATACTGATTGTGGTTACAACAAAGAGCCTGGGAAGCACAGAGAGGTAATCACTACCATAGACCACACCCTGAAAAGAGACCGCAGTCTTCAGCACATTCCAACGTTCTGTTTCTCACAACTGAGCGTTTTCTATGTTGTGTGAGTTGCATCTGCACTTGCCCCATGAGGACAACATGCTCTCTCCTGCTAAGACCGAGCTTGCGGTCACCCAATACTCAGACAAATCTGGAGCGGGAGACGGGGATCGAACCCGCGACTTTCTCCTTGGCAAGGAGATGCTCTACCACTGAGCCACTCCCGCATATCTGCGATACTTGTCAACTCTACGAACGCTCATCGTAGTGGGCGGTGAGAGACTCGAACTCTCACGGTTCATCACCAACAGATCCTAAGTCTGCCCTGTCTACCAATTTCAGCAACCGCCCATAGTTTCCGCAAAAATGGGAAAACATCCTCACCTGAGGATAATACATCAGCGGCATACCTGATGTCAAGGCAATTGACGCGCCCGCGCTTCTATGGCTATTCCCTGCTGTTGAGCTTCCTGTTCAATGCAAATGGCAGGTCAAATGAAAAGGTTGTACCCTGACCCTCGGCTGTGTGCGGCTCGAGGCGCAGTGTACCTCCATGTGCTTCAATAATGCTTTTTGTAATGTGCAACCCCAGGCCAGATCCTTGCCGGGCGCTGGTCGCCTGCAAACGGACATACGGGCGGAAAAGCTGGCCCATCTCTGCCAGAGGAATGCCGACGCCCTGGTTATGAACGCTCACATGCACGAGATCATCCTCTGTCCAGATACGCACTGTGATCGTTGTGCGCTCGTCGGAATACTTGATCGCGTTATCTAGCAGGTTCCCCAGCACCTGTTGCAGGCGCCCACTATCCCAGTTTCCAATAACAGGCGCTTCAGGAGTCTCCAGCGCCAGCGTATGATAGGGAGCAACGGGACGCAGTTCTTCCACCACCTCTTTTGCCAGTGCCACAATATCACACGCCTCGCGCACGAGTGTGAATTGGCCTGAGCTCAGGCGAGAAGAATCCAGCAGATCGTTGACCAGGCGCGTCAAACGCCTGGCCTGGCTGATAATCACCCTCGTTCCTCGCTGGATTGTCTCTGGCCGCCGTGTGGGACGCGCCACCAACTGCGCATAGCTGATAATGGGCGTCAATGGGCCGCGCAATTCGTGGGCGATCATAGCAATAAACTGCTCTTTACGCGCCAATTGATCCTTCAGTAAGAAATTAGCCTCAGTTAACTCATCTACCTGGCGTTGTAGAGCTTCTATGATCTCATCCTGCGATTGCTCACGCTGCACTTGCATACCAATCCCTCTCCCTGATCCCCTTCACCTGCTTTGGGGATTGTCTATTAATTATACATGCTGGCACGCTAAAAAACGCCCTCTTAGGAATATTGGGTAAAAAAGTGTGAGATATTTGTTATACTAATCAAACATACAGAGAAGTTGGGAATTTGGCAGCCCCTCCAAAACATACAGAGAAGTTGGGAATTTGGCAGACGCAGTCTGCCAAATTCCCAACTTCTCTTAATAATCTTTGCGAAGAGCGTAGCGATGAGGCCACAGAAAAACAAACACAAACGCTTAATGCAACAAATCTAAAGCCTCAAGCTCTTCCAAAGCACCCTCACTAAGCTGCGACCTATCCAGCGAAGGATCAGCATGTGCAATAAGATGACGCAAACGCTCAGTAATCTCTAAACGCATATAAAAATCATCAGTGAGCAATAACTCACCAATCGTAATCTCAATTTGCTTCCGCTGCATCGTAGCCAGCACAGACTCTGCCATATACATCCCTCACAAACGCAAAGAACCTACCCAACCGCCACCTCAGCAGCCCAACTTCGTCTTCGTCGTAGTGCTAGTAGCCACAGGCACCTTACTTTCGCTCGTCGACGAGTTACTCGCGCCGGACCCCGTCGTAGCAGACTTGCTCTCTCCAGCACTCTTCGACTCGCTGGAAGCGGCAGCCCCATCACTTTTTGTTGTCTGGCCGTTGGAGTCTGCAACACTTGAAGAACGGTGATCAGTCTTATAAAATCCAGAGCCTTTGAAGACAATACCGGCCGGGAAAAACACCCGGCGAATGCGCCCGCCACATTCTGGGCAGACATCTAATGGATCATCAGTCATCTTTTGCCACTGCTCGAAACGGTGGCTACAGGTTTGACAGAGATATTCGTAGGTTGGCATACAGCAATCACCCCTAAAAGGTCCGAACAGCCGCCACGGCTGCTCCTCCAATGCGCACAAACGGGTAAGCCCGCTGGCTACCCTTCATTAAGAATATATACGTATACTAACGTACCATTATTACGATTGTCAATCAAACCAAGAGTCCGCTCAGTATACCCATGTAAAGTAGGGGCGACCCTGGTGGTCGCCCAGGAAGCCCCGAAAGCTCTCTAGACATAAAAACAAAGTACAGTAGCCCCTTTATTCCACGCGGCCAATATATTCCTTGACCTTCTCAGCCGCATCGCGCGTCATGCCGTCAAGGGCCGCCAGGTCCTCTATGCTGGCCGCGCTCATCGCTCGTACCGAGCCAAAATGCTTCATTAAAGCCTGCTTGCGTTTGGGCCCAATGCCCGGTATCTCGTCCAACACAGATTTAAACGTGCGCTCGGAGCGCAACTTGCGGTGGTACGTAATGCCAAAGCGGTGCGCCTCGTCGCGAATGCGCTGTACCATATAGAGGCCCTGTGAAGAACGTGGCAGCATTATCGGATCCGGCGAGCCGGGAGTGAAGATCTCCTCGTTCTCCTTTGCCAGTCCCACTGTCGGTATATCGATGTGGAGTTCCTGCAATACCTCCATTGCCGCGCTGAGCTGGCCTTTCCCGCCATCGATGATAATCAATTCCGGCAAGGCCCATTCATGCTGGAGTTGGGTAGCTACTGGCGTTTCATCAACGGCGGCGTAATCTGCTGGCTCAATGGACGTGTCAGTGTGTGTAATAATTTCGGAGGCGGTCTCTACGTCGGCGGCTGCTTGTTTTGCCGCATTGCGAAATCTGCGCCGCAGCACCTCCTGGTGACTGGCGAAGTCGTTGGGCCCTTCGACGGTCTTAATTTTGAAACGGCGATACTCGCTGGGCTTTGGCCGCCCCGCCTCAAAAACTACCATGGCCCCCACCGAGTTTGTACCCTGTGTATTCGAGATGTCGTAGCACTCGATGCGCTGTGGGGGAGCCGCCAGGTTGAGCGCCTCCTGTAGTTCCTCCAGGGCCAGTTGCGTCTTCTGACTATCGGTCAGCCACTTGATACGCTGTTGCTCCAACACCTCGCCCGCGTTTTGCTTCACCATCTCGATCAAGCGCAGCTTGTCCCCCCGTTTGGGTGCAGTAATGCTGATCGCCCCATTGCGTTTCTCCCGCAGCCACGACTGAATGACGGCGCGGTCGTCCGGCTCTGCCTCGACGACCAGTTCCGGTGGAATGTGCGGTGAACTTTCATAAAACTGCTGCAAGAAGGAAGCCATAACCTCGCCTGGACTGCTATCGCGCGTCCCCTGCAAGATAAAAAATTCGCGTCCAATCAGCTTGCCATTGCGGAAGAAGAAGGTCATCATGCACGTCTCATCCTCGTCGCTGGCAAAAGCGATCACATCCTGATCGTCCTGCCCCTCTGTCGAAATGATGCGCTGCTTCTCCAGCACGCGCTCAACCGCCTGGATGCGATCGCGTATACGCGCAGCCTCCTCAAAGTTGAGGTTCTCCGCCGCCGCCTGCATCTTCTCCTGCAGCGTCTTGACCACCTCGTCGTGCTTCCCCTCCAGGAAGAGAATCACCTGTTTGATCACCGCGTCGTACTCTTCCCGCGTGGCGTAGGCGACGCAGGGAGCGATACAGCGGTGGATATAGTACTGCGTGCAGGGACGTGGCAATAATTTTTGCTTCCATCCCGCGGGAGGTTCCCCCTGTGCGGGTGGTGCCCATGTGCTCGCGTCGTAGCGGCAGGTGCGAAAGGCAAAGAGCTTGTTCAAGAGATCCAACGTGGCGTCGACCGCCCCCGAATTGGTATAGGGGCCAAAGTAGCGATTGCCGTCGCGGTGGAAGCTGCGCACGCGGTATACCCTTGGAAAATCCTCCGTCAGCGCTACCTTTATATACGGGTAGCTCTTGTCGTCGCGCATCAGCACATTGTACTTCGGTCGATACTCCTTAATATAATTGCTCTCCAGCACCAGCGCCTCAACCTCATTCTTGACGACAAGAAACTCGATATCCTCAACCTTAGCCACCATACTTCTATTCTTGGGGCTGAGATCGCTCGACTCCTGGAAATACGAGCGCACGCGGTTATACAGCGAGATCGCTTTCCCGACGTAAAGTATAGTGCCCTGGGCATCCTTCATAATATAAATGCCCGGTTTATGCGGCAGTGAATTGAGTACAGACTGGATTTTTTCGTTCATTCCACCCCTGTTCCTACTGGCTATGTGTACCTTTCCTTTATTATATCGTTTGCAGCGGGTGAGTGTCGATGGGATTTTTGATAGATGAAGAGGATGTTCACTCAGCCCCGGCCGATTCTCATGTCATTCCCACAGCGACGATGCCCGTCAAGGTTCCGATGAAGATGCTTCCCTGGGAGAGCGTCGGCGTCGCGAAGCGCGAAGTTGCGTCGACAGAGAGCGTGGCACGCACCTCACCTGTTGCGGCGTTGAGGGCATAGAGCACACCACCACCAGGATCGAGGCTGTAAATAGTCTGTCCTCCTATGACTGGTGAACCAGTCACTTGCTTAGGAGCATGCCATCCAGCGACGAGGTGCGCTCCTGCTTCGATCTGGAGCTGTCTTAGCCCATCGTCGCAGGGAATGAAGAGAGACAGACCACTCACAGCTGCTCCGCCGTAGGCACTGCAAAGAGAGATCGTCTGGATCTGCCCGCCTACTCCCCCCAGGTGGTCTGCCCGCAACAGGTAGCCCTTGCCCGACTTACCGTCGGCATATATCAACCCATTTGGCAGGAGGACTGGTCCCATCGAGCCGAGATCGGCATCTGACGCATTATCGCTCTGCCAGCTCTGCGGCGCAAAACCATCTTCCAGCCGGAGCATGGGGGACAGGCGTAAGACCGAATCGCTGTGGTCCCAGTCCCCTTGCGTGGCTTCGCCGTTGCCGACTGTTACGTAGAGGTTTCCCTGGGCGTCTATGACCGGTCCCGCTGGAGCCCATATACCTCCCTCACGCGTGGTCGGAACCTGGTACGTGAGCAACGCTCCCGCACCATCAGTACGCGAGGCAACCACCCAGCCGTGGTAGTTGCCACAGTCGCCGTACAGCCCACCGAAAGCAATAGAGACTCTGCCCCCTGAGAGGGCCAGGGCAGCACGTTGCTGATGTGCTAGCGGGTCCATTCCGGGAGGATCTACCAGGCGGCGGACTTTGACGTGTCCCGTTTTGACATCAACGCCGACCAGAATGTGGGCCGGCCCCTGTATCTCTGCCACAGCGAAGACCAGGCCCGTCTGAGGATCGTAGACCGGCGTGCCAGTGATGCCGAGAGGATCAATATTGCCACACGGCAAATCTGAGAGCGGCACAGGGGTTCCCACAGAGGTACGCCATTGCTCCTGCCCGGTACGTGCATCAAGCCCGTACAGGGTATCGTTTTCCGTCGCCACAATCACCTGTCCATCGACCACGAGTGGCTCAGCATAGACCGCTCCGTCGAGTGGCTGCTTCCAGAGGCTCGTAAGGTGGGTAGGATCGGGCGCTCCTGCTATAAACCCGGTACGAGCGTTGTCATTGTGGTACATGGTCCAATTGGCACTGGTCGCCTGACCAGGCGTCGCAGTGCTTGGAGGGAGCGTTAACGGCGTAATATGCACAGGTTGAGCTGGTGGTACGCTCAAGGCCTGGATGAGCAGATGAATCTGGTGACGCTGGCTGTAGAGGAGGCCAGCCAGCAGTAGAACGACGGCGAGCAAAAGAGTCAGGATGATTCGCCCGCGTTTCGTTAAGCTGCGAAGGTGTTTCTTAGTGTCGTTCGTTTTGTTCGGTTCTCTCATCAGTGTAGAATAGCCTTCCTCAAACCCTGGCCAGGGATACGCTACCTTGTTTTAACAGTCAAGCGCAATTGCCTTTGTAGTGTAGCCTATGAAGGGAAGTATTTCAACAAATATTCTACAGTGAATATCCATTTCGCTCCAAATAGATAGTCAGAAACCCCCTCTTAGTGTATACTGAGAGCTATCATTACAGTATCCTAAACCGTGCCATCGCCATCTTATTGTTCGGTTCAGGTTCCACCCCCAACCAGGGGCGTTACCGTGTATAGTAGGGTTGACCCTAGCGGTCAACCTGGCCCGGCTGTAATTATCCATGAGTTGTATTGGTACTGCCGGCCATGTAGACCATGGGAAATCTACGCTCGTCAAAGCTTTGACAGGCATTGATCCCGATCGCCTGGCGGAAGAAAAAGAACGCGGCATGACGATAGACCTGGGCTTTGCCTGGCTCAAACTGCCAGGTGGGCGCGAGGTCAGCATTGTCGATGTCCCCGGTCACGAAAGCTTCATCAAAAATATGCTCGCGGGTGTGGGCGGTATTGATGCGGCGCTGCTGGTTATTGCCGCCGACGAGGGCATTATGCCGCAGACTCGCGAACACCTGGCCATTCTTGATCTCCTGCACGTACAGCGAGGCATTGTCGCGCTGACAAAGGCCGACCTGGTCGACGAGGAGTGGCTGGAGCTGGTGCGCGAGGAGGTCGCGGAATATCTTCTACCAACGACGTTGGCTCATGCTCCCATCATCGCTGTCTCGGCCTATACAATGCAAGGCATGCCAGAACTGCTTGCCGAGATTGAAAAGATGCTCGATACCTCGCAGGAGCGCCAGAACATTGCTCGCCCTCGTCTACCGGTTGACCGGGTTTTTACACTGACGGGCTTTGGCACCATCGTCACCGGAACTCTGCTTGACGGCAACTTCAAAGTCGGACAAGAGATTGAAATCTTGCCGCAGGGCTTGAGGACGCGCATCCGTGGCCTGCAAACGCACAAAAATAAAGTCGATGTTGCGCAGCCGGGGAGCCGTGTGGCCATGAACCTGGCCGGCGTCGCGCGTACAGACCTGGAGCGTGGCGATGTCATCGCTCTGCCGGGACAACTTCGCCCAACCATGCTCGTCGATGCCCATATCCAACTGCTGGCCGATGCCCCTCGTTCGCTCGCGCACAATACGCAGGTGGATGTCTACAGTGGATCGCAGGAAGTGCCTGCCAGGGTGCGTCTGCTCGATGTAGATGAGTTGCAGCCGGGGCAGAGCGCGTGGGTACAACTACGCATGAACCATCCAGCAGTGCTGGCACGCCGCGATCGTTTCATCTTGCGTATCCCCTCGCCCAGCACCACTATCGGCGGCGGAGAGATCGTTGATGTGCAGCCGCGCTACCATCGCCGTTTCCAGGCGGCGGTAATCAGTCGACTCGAGACATTGGAGCACGGTGTGCCAGAAGAATTGGTGCTGGCCGCATTAGATAGAAGGATACGTGTTGCAGGGACGCCAAATGCTGCTGTTAAAGGATTCAACGGCTACGAGTTGGCAGAGATCGTCAAGCAGAGTAATCTAGCCGTTGATGTGACACAACAGACGTTGGAGACGTTGTTACAAGAAGGAAGAGTTCGACGAATAGGAACAGCATGGTTCGCGCAGCCGGTATGGGATGCCCTGGTAGAAGAAACGGTGCGCCTGCTGAGTGAGCAGCACCGTCAGCATCCCCTGCGCAGCGGACTCTCGAAGGAAGAATGGCGCACGCGCCTCAACCTCCCTGCGAAAATGGCGGTTGAAGTGTTCGCCGCCTTGCAGGCAGAAGGGGTAGCTGCTGAGGCCACAACGACTGGTAGCTCAGCGGGCAGCACAATGCGTCTAGCCGATTTCATACCAAAGTTTAACAAGATACAGCAGCAACAGGTCGAACAATTGCTGCGCCGCTTTCGCGAGAATCCTTATACACCGCCAGACCGCAACGAGGTGGAGGCAGCGGTAGGTACTGAAGCACTGAATGCATTGATAGAACAAGGGCAACTGGTGAAACTAAGTGATGGAGTGCTTTTTTTGCGGGAAACCTATGACCAGGCCATAGCCACGTTGGTCAAGTTTCTGCGTGAGCATGGTACAATGACTGTAGCAGAGGCACGGGACGTATTGGGGGCAACACGAAAATATATCCTGCCACTTTTAGAGCATATGGACACACTAAAAATTACCCGCCGCCTGGGAGATCAACGCGTGCTGGGTACCCTGGCACAGGTAAATCACTCATAGGGGCGGGAGGATATCCGTAGGGGCGGGGGAGGAAGAGAGGAAGGGAGGGGACGCTTGCGTCGCCCTCGTCCTGGTAGGAAGGGACGCAGCCGCATCCGGGGGATGATGAAGGCAGCGTCGCCCCCGTCCTGGTCATCTTACTGCACATCACATGTCATCGCACCCTGTAGCACAATGTAATGTAGTGTTCCATTCTGTTGCAGAATGCGTTACAATAGTGGGTGCTACAATACGAAGTAAGGGCGCAGCAGATTGCGTCTACATGGAGAAAGGGCGCAACATTTTGCGTTCCGATGAGAAGTATGCCAATCGAAGTTTTGGGTGAGCGATACCAATTAGGAGAATCTATAGGTCGAGGCGGCATGGCCACTATTTACCGTGGCCAGGATATGCGCATGGATCGCGTAGTGGCCATCAAAGTGCTCCGCGAAGTCTATAGCACCGATCCAAAGTTTGTTACTCGCTTTCAACGTGAAGCAAAAGCTGCGTCATCATTACAGCACCCTAATATAGTGCAGGTCTACGACTATGGCCAGACCGATGGAAACTATTTCATTGTGATGGAACTGGTGGAAGGTACGGACCTGCGCCGCTATTTGCGCTCGCGCGGCGTTCTTGCCGTCGATCGAGCAATTATTATTGCCCATGACGTTGCGCTTGGACTGGGAGCAGCCCACCGCCGCGGCATTGTTCATCGCGACGTCAAACCACAAAATGTGCTGGTGGGACGGGATGGTTCAATCAAACTCACTGACTTCGGCATCGCCAGTGTCTATAAAGACATCAACGCCGAACGCCTCACTACCACTGGCATGACCCTTGGTACCGTGCAGTACTACGCGCCAGAGCAGGCGCAGGGCGAAATTGTCAGCCCGGCTGCCGATGTCTATGCTCTCGGCATCGTCATGTACGAGATGCTCACCGGGCGCACACCCTTTGATGGCGACACTCCTGTAGCAGTAGCTATGCAGCATATCCAGGACCTGCCAGCGCCACCGAGGCTCTTCAATGCCAATATCCCCCCGGCCCTGGAAGTGATTATCCTGCGCTGCCTGGAGAAAGAGCCGGAGCGACGCTACCGCGATGGTAGTACGCTTGCCCGCGCCCTGGAATTGTTGGGCGAAGCAGAGGTAGACGAAGTCTTACCCGGAGCCGTATCACCAGGAGCGCCACAAACACCGGGCGGTGCAGCAACTTATACCCAGTATCCCGGGGCCGGCAATCAGCGCCAGCCTATTTCCTCTCCTAACAATATGGGATATCCCTCGAGCAATGGTGTGCCGCGCCAGCCCGAGCCGCTTGTACTTGCCAATCAACCGGCTTACAACAACCAGGCAGAGGATCTATCCGCCTATCCACGCAGCACACAGCCGCGCGCAGGCTCTGTCACCTACGATAGGCGGGATTCGCGATTTGCCAGCATCGTTACCGCGATCATCCTGCTGGCAACGTTATTATTGCTGGGTTTTAGTATATACCTGGCGACACAACTCAATTTCATTCGCTTTCCCTGGCCGGGCGGCTCAAACCCTACTCCAACGATTACTGTCCAGCAAATCCAGGTCCCTGATTTGCGGGGGTTAACATACCAGGCTGCACGTACAAAAGCAACCAGTGCGGGTTTTACCTTAAAAGTCACGAATGGTATTACAACGGGGATTGTAATCAACCAGGACCCCGCGCCGCCTCTACTTGCTCCCAAAGGCTCCGCTATTCAGATCACCCTGGGCTCCGCGACACAACAGACAGTCGTGGTACCGCCTGATCTGGTCGGCAATACCCTCAGCGGAGCGGAACAGATTCTGACCAACGCGGATATCAACTATTCTGTACGCCCAGATGGTACAGATCCAAATAATCCGGCGCCAAATATTGTCTCAAGAGTGGATCCTCCGAGCGGTACCTCGATTCCAAAGGATCGTACCGTCATTCTCTATGTGCGGAACTTCACCAATGGGACGCCCAGGGTGACGCCAACCCTGGATCCGACGCCAACGAAGGCACCGACGCCGACGCCAACGAAGACGCCAACGCCGACGCCGACACCGTCGCCAACGCCGACACCGACACCGTCGCCAACACCAACGAAGGGACCATGAAGGGACCCTTATTTTCCCCTTGACAGGAGCGTTTCCCTGCACTATACTTTGCAATGAGAAACTTAATGAGCGTTTAGTAAATCGATTAGTGCAAGAAGGAAACCACTCGTCAGATGACGAATAAACAAGTAGGCCATCAACCTTCACATATCGACCGAGAAACCTGGCGTCAGATTCTCAAAGCAGCCGAGGAACTCTTTCTTGCCAAAGGCTATAAAGGGGTCTCCATGAAAGAGGTCGCCGACGTGGTTCAAGTCACGCCTGCGGCGTTATACTACCACTTTCCTCAAGGCAAGGAAGACCTGTTTATGAGTGTGATACAGGCCATGTTCGAAGAATGGAGCGCAGGCATCAGCCGGGCTATTGCATCCGCTCACAGTATTCGGGAGCGCTTGAATCTGCTCACCTCGTACCTGCTGACGCTTCCCGTCGATCATTTCCCGGTACTGATACAGGATGCGAAGGAGCAGATTAAGGACCGCGAAAAACAGCGGGCTATCTTTCGGCAACTGCGAGGAACATTCCAGCAGCACATTGCAGACGCCTTTCAACAGGCGATCGACGCCGGCGAGGTCACAGCGGATATTCCGGCCAACATACTTGCCAGTATGTATCTGGGGTTGATCATAGCTCTGCTGCAAGACATGCATTTTTCGGCAAAGGATTCTGAACGAATAGAGGTTCCACGTTTGGCCTCGATCCTGGTCTCGGTGTTGCTTGACGGCATCGCATGTCCCGTGCAACAAAACAACACCTAAATGCGTATACATTTACGTCGAACTTATTAAATGTTTAGTAAGCTTGTTAAAGCGGATATCGCCGCATGTGCGTCGCGCCAGATTACTTTTCGCGACGGCCATCTGGTGCGGGATGAACCGGTAGCCCATCCACGGGATGCGCAAGCTGGATGGGCCGTCATCGCCAATCGGAATCTCGACGAAGACCTCTAAAAAGCATAGAAGGACGAAATGGCATGAACACAACAACTCATCAGGGAAACGCTGCTCCTTCCTCGGCTAGCATATCAGCCTCAACTCCCTCTCCTCAGCGGCACAGCATCCTGCCACCTCTCAAGGCGCGAGATTTCGACCGCGCCGGCAAGCTGGGGTCCAATATCTCGATTGCCCTGGAAGCCTTGTGGGCCAATCGTCTGCGCTCGCTGCTTACCACGCTGGGGGTCTTCATTGGCGTTGCTGCGGTCATCGCCGCATTGATCATGACGCAAGGTGTGAGTGCGAGCATCACGAGTACCATATCCAGTCTGGGAACGAATACGATCACGATCTCACCTGGTGCAGGCAGTTCCAGTCGCGGGTTTCGACCACCCACTCAATCGAGCGGGACGACGCTCTCGCTCACGCCAGACGATGCGCAAGCGGTGGCGAAGGTTGCCCATGTCACCTCTGAAAGTCCCATCATCACGGTCTCTGAGCAAGTCGTCTCTGGCAACCAGAACTGGAATACTCGTGTTCAAGGGGTGAGTACAAGCTTTCAGAATATTCAAAACTGGACGATTGCGGAAGGAGCCTGGTTTAGCGACAATGACTATCTGGGTGCCAAACCTGTCGCCCTGCTCGGTCAGACCGTGTACCATCAACTGTTTGATACTTCAGGCGTGGACCCCATTGGCCAAACCATCCGTATTCGTGACCAGGTCTACCGCGTCGTCGGTATCCTGGATACGAAAGGGAGCGGGAGCGATGATGTCGTCTTTGTCCCCTTTTCGACGGCACTGGATCGCATCAAGAACTCCTCTTATATCGATCAAATCCTGGTACAAGTCGATGATTCCAGCAACATCGGCTCCGTGCAGGCAGCAATCACCACACTGTTGGAGCAACGCCACCGCATCCCCAAGGGAAACGTGGATGACTTCAATCTCACCAATTCGAATCAATTGCTCCAGACGGCCAGTCAATTCACGTCGCTGCTGACCTACCTGCTGGTCGGCATTGCGGCTATCTCGTTGGCAGTGGGCGGGATTGGGATCATGAATATCATGATTGTCTCGGTGACGGAGCGAACACGGGAAATTGGCATCCGTATCTCTATTGGAGCACAACGGGAGGATATTCGCAGCCAGTTTCTCATCGAAGCGCTGACCTTGAGCCTGATCGGTGGAATGCTGGGAATGTTCATCGGCTTTCTGCTTGGCTTTGCCATCACAAGCTTCCTGGGG
>WNGR01000965.1_pt1 | contig 32205 bp, 36 predicted proteins | sample 5407581 | NCBI WGS metagenome assembly WNGR01 (sample SAMN13153383, study PRJNA577476) | soil metagenome | isolation source: 80 cm soil or saprolite under Garry oak tree replicate 2 | place: USA:California | collected 2016-06-15
GCACTACGCGCCGTTCCTTGACAGCCACGAGCAGGTAGTGGCGGCCGAACTGTCGTTCCTGCGTCGCCACCTGCTCGGCCAGCCAGTCACCGGCCCCAGCATCACCGGCGCCGACGCCCCCACCCGCGGAGAGGACCCGGCATGAACGAGATCCAGCTCTCGGCCGGACCTATCGAGTACACCGACACTGGCGGCGACGGGCCTGTCCTCGTGCTGCTGCACGGGCTGATGATGGACGCCTCACTCTGGGATGAGGTGACCGCCTGCCTGGCCCCGGGCCAACGGTGCCTCGTACCGGTGCTGCCGCTCGGCGCGCACCGCCACGCCATGAAACCAGACGCGGATCTGTCGCCGGCCGGCATCGCCAGGCTCGGGAATTGCTGTTCCCCAGCTTGCCGTACCGGTCGGCGAACGCGGAGCCCGTGCCCGCCGTCTGCCACACAGCCGTGCATCAAGGGCTGGCGGCGGTACCGGGCGCGCCGCGGCCTCGCCAGTAGGCTTCAGGTGTGGCCGCGGCGCGCGTGATCCTGGTGTCGGACACCCACCTATCCGCGTCTGCGCCGCAGGCGCGGGCCAACTGGGACGCTGTGGTCGGCTACGTCGGTGCCCGCGCCCCTGACTTGGTGATCCACCTTGGCGATCTCAGCCTCGACGGGGCGGGCAACGCTGCGGATCTGCGCCATGGCCGCAGCCAGCTCGACCGGCTGCCGGTGGCGTGGCGTGCGGTTCCCGGCAACCATGACATCGGCGACAACCCGTGGCCGGGCGCCCCTGCGGGCATCGCCGTGGACGCCGCCCGGCATCACCGGTGGCTGGACATCGTCGGCGCCGACCACTGGTCGGTAACGGTCGGCGGCTGGGTTCTCCTGGCGGTCAACGCACAGCTTCTGGGTTCGGGCCTGGCGGCCGAGGCCGCGCAGTGGTCGTGGCTGGAGGAACAGGCCGGCCGGCATCGCGGCCGCCAGCCGGTTGCGCTCATCACGCACAAGCCCGTAACCGCGACCGGAACGGAGCTGGCTGCCGCGCCGCCCCACCGGTTCTGGCCGCGGCCGGCTCGCGACCGGCTCGTCCGCCTGTTCGGCGGCACGCCGCCCGCGCTGGTGATGAGCGGCCACGTGCACCAGTACCGCCTGCTGCGCCTGGACGGCACTGATCACCTGTGGGTACCGACGACGTGGGCGGTCCTTCCCGGCCAGGTGCAGCCGGTGCTCGGAGCCAAGCGGTGCGGGATCGTGTCACTCACACTCACCACCGGGACACGGGCACAGCAGGAGCTCATCGAGCCCGACGGCCTTGAGCAGCACACCATTACCGTCGACCTGCCGGACCCCTACCCCAGCTGACCAGCCCGCGCTGTGCATCCGGCGCCCGCCTCGAGACCGGTACACAATCCTGCCCGGGCCTGATCCAGGTCCAGCCGGCCTCCTGACCGTCCATAACAGGTGTCCGGGCAGCTTTATCAGGTGGCAAGCATGCGGTCAAGCCTGGCGATGAGCTGGCGGATGTCAACCTCGCCGGAGGTGTCGGCGGCGTGCCGCCACGCCGACAGTGACCGGCTGGACCCGCGTATTGAGACTAAATCGTGCCCGTCCCCTGGAGTGCAGCGATCTCGTCCGCCGAGAATCCGAGCTCCCGGCCGTAGACGGCCTCGTTGTCCTCGCCGAGCGCCGGGGCCGTGCGCCACACCTTCCCGGCGTAGTTCGTGAAGCGCGGCACCACATCCTGCATGCGCACCCGGCCCAGGTCCGGGTCGTCGAGTTCGGTCACATTGCCGTTCTCGCGGAAGGTCTGGTCGTCCAGCATGTGCTCGACCGTGAAGATCGGCGAGGCGACCACTTCGAGCCGTCCCATCTCCGCGATGCACTCGGCAAGGGTGTGTTCCGAGACCCATTCGCGGACCAGTTGGTCGAGGCGCTCGCGCCGTGCCACCTGCATGGCAGGCGTGGCATAATCCTCCAGCGGTTCGCCGACGAGAGCGGCCACGTTCTGCACCGAGCGTGGCGTGCCCGAGGTCACCGTGATCCACTGCTCGTCCGCGGTGTGGAAGGTATTGATCACTGCGGCTGGCGACGCGGATAGCTGGTTGCCAATACGCGTCGGGTTCTGGCCCAGCTGGTCGTAGAAAATTACCTGCCATTCGATGAGCCGGTAGAGCCCCTCGTAGAGGGCGAGGTCGATCCATTCGCCGCGGAAGTCGGGATCCGTGTTCCTGCGGTATATCGCGGACATGATCGCGAAGGCGCCCATGAGACCGGTGACCGAGTCGCCGTGCGAGAAACCGGTGTGCACGGGCGGGCCGTCGGGAAACCCGGTGATGTTGACGACGCCGCTCATGGCCTCGCCCACCTTGCCGAAGCCGGGGGCGTTGCGCTTGGAGGACGAGACGCCGAAACCGGTGACCTGCAGCATCACGAGCTTGGGGTTGATCTTGACCAGGGACGGGAAGTCCAGTTGCCAGCGCTCCAACGTCGAGACGCGGAAGTTGCAGATGACCACGTCCGCCCATTTCGCCAGCTTCCGGGCGAGGTCGCGTCCGTCCTCGGTGCGCAGGTTGAGGGTGACCGATCTCTTGTTGCGCGCAGAGACCTTCCACCAGAGGTGGATGCCGTCTCTGGCTGGTCCTGCGTAGCGCTGCGGGTCGCCGTGCTCGGGATCCTCGACGTGCACGACGTCGGCGCCGAGGTCGGCGAGCAGGGTTCCGGCGAGCGGGCCCGCGATCACATGGGCGAATTCGACGACTTTCAGCCCGCTGAGGGCCCTGGCATCAACTGACATCGGGTTCCTACTCGTTGCGGTGAGCGAATGGCCGCCGGTGATGCGGCCGCGCTAGGCGGGCACGGTCCAGTCCGCGAGGGGCTCGGGGAAGCGGCTGGCGGCCGCGGCGGCGGTGCGCCGGTACATCATGAAGGTGCGCCGGAACTCGATCACCGTTTCTCCGCGCTGGTTGATGCCGCGGGTGCGGATGCCGATGATCCCCCGGTCGGGCCGCGATCGTGACTCTCGCTTGCTCAGCACCTCGCTCTCGGCCCACAGGGTGTCCCCGGCGAAAACCGGCTTCGGCATCGAGATGGAGTCCCAGCCGAGGTTGGCCATGGCGTTCTCGCTCGTGTCGGCCACGGAGAGTCCGACGACGATCGAGAGGGTGAGACATGAGTTGACGAGCGGGCGGCCGAACTCCGTGGCCGCGGCGAACTCGTCGTTGAAGTGGACCTGGTTGGTGTTGTTCGTGAGCAGGGTAAACCAGGTGTTGTCAGTCTGCTCCACGGTGCGGCCGAGCCGGCTGCGATAGACGGCGCCGATCTCCATGTCTTCGAAGAACCGCCCGCGCCACTGCCTGGCGGCGGTCTCGTTCGGCGGGTGCGGCATCCCACGGTCCTTCCTGGTAATCACCGTTGATGACGGGGGCGCGGGAGGGCGGGTCCAGTCCGGGGTGGTCTTCTGTTCTTAGCTTATCATGATCATGAATCATATCATAGATCTGTTATGCAAAAGCTGTGCCGAGGCCGTGCAGTTCGGTTCGCCGCGCGCATGTGCCCGGCGGCCGGCGGGCGCCGCCGAGCAGCGCTCCGCTCAGGCGCACAGTAGGCCGGTGAGCTCGCGCACGTCGGCGAGCCCAGGCAGCGAAGCGATCTTCTCCCGTGCCGTGGCCGCGCCATTCCGGCCGAGCACCAGGCCGGCCCGGGTGAGGAAGAGTCCCGCCGTCTCCTCCGGCGTCGGGAAAAGGATGCTCTCGCGGCGGCCGCGAATGCTCGCCTGCCCGCCGTCGACTTCCGCGGTGAGGACGATCTCGTCGCCCGCCGCCGCGCACAACTCGATCCGGGCGGCCAGCCGCGCGGTCTCCGCGTCGTCGCTCTGGAAGTACAGCGGGTCGTGCACGTCCCGCCCGAGCAGCGCGGCCGCCGCCGTATAGCGCGCCGACATCTGCCGCTGCAGCATCGTGGTGTACGGCGGCTCCGAGCCCACGCCGGGGCTGGCCGTACCGTTGGCGCTCGTGTCGGGCCGCTCGAGCACGGCACTGCGGACGTGCGAGCCGCCGAGGCGGCATCCGAGTTCGGCCGCTAGTTCCAGGCTCTCCTGGTTCTGCAGGCAGGCGGCGTACTTCTTGCTGCCGACGCCCTCGATCGCGAGCCGGTCGGCAGACGCGGTGAGCGCCTCGTACCGGCCCGGCTCGCCCGCGTACACGGCGAAGAAGCCGTGCGGCCCCTCGAGCACGTTCTCCGCGGCCGGCGCGCCCGCTATCGCGAGGCGCGCGGCCAGCAGGCCGCTCCGCGCGGAGAACCCGGCATGGAAGTACGGCTCCATGGTGCCAGGCACGAATCCCTGACTCGTGCCGGCGGAGATGTTCGCGGCGAAGCCGATCGCGCGGCGGATCACGCTGGCACCGTTGCCGAGGATGCTTGCCGCCGCGGCGGCGGCGCCGAACGGCCCGATCACCCCCACCGGGCGGAACTTCCGCGAAACCAGTCCGGGCGGGACGCTCGCGCCGATCCGGCTGGCTGCCTCGTACCCGACGGCCACGCCGCGCAAGAGCTGTTCGCCGGAGGCACCGGCGGATTCCGCGGCGGCCAGGGCGGCCGGGATGACGTAGACGCCGGGATGGCTGCCGTCACGATAGCCACCCGGCCCGCAGTCTTCCTGGAGGCTGCTGTGCAGGGCCACCGCATTCACGAAGGCGGCGCCGCCGTCGCTCAGGCCCTCGCGCGACGCCAGCACGGTGGTCGAGCCGCGCTCGCCTGAGAGCGCGCGCATGCACACGGCGTACGGATCGAGCCGGGTGCTCACCAGGCCCACACCCAGGGCATGCAGCAATCTCTGGATGGTGGCGGCCCGGGCCGGGCCGGTGAGGGGCGACGCCGCGATGGCAGACAGCACGTCGGCCAGCCCGGCCGCGGCGCCGGCTGAGGACGGTCCGGTTTCCTGAAGAAGAGTGCTCATGAGCGGCGGCACCTCTTGAGCTCCGGGTCGATGCGAGGGAACCTTACAAATCATATGTATAGATCGGATGGTTAGTATACTTGACACCGACCAGGCATCATCCGATCATAAGGATGAGCTGAGGCTATTCATGATCAGTAATGGCCCTATCGGCAATGCGCCCTGCCGTGTGCCGCGCCGAACCTGGAGGTCCGCATGACCACGCAGCACGCCGGTCCCTCGCCCTTCCCGGTCGTGGACTGCGACGTGCATCCCATGGCCCCGGCGAACTCCTCGTTCTTTCCGTACCTGTCGTCGTCCTGGCGGCGGTACTTCGAGATCAACGGCATCCGGGCGTTCGCACGGGCGAAGGATCGCTACAACCACCCAGCCGACACGCAGCGGCTGGACGCCTACCCGGAAGGCGGCGGTCCGGCCGGCTCCGATCCCGCCATGACGATCGAGCGGCACATCGATCCGTACGGAATCTCCCTCGCCCTGCTGCTCCCGCAGCAGCCCTACGGTACGACGGCGTGGGATGACCCGGATGCCGCAAACGCGTTCGTGGCGGCGACCAACGACTTCTTCCTCGAATCCTGGGTGGGTTTCGACCCACGGTACGGGCTTGCCGTCACCGTCCCGCCGCACGACCCGCCTGCGGCCGCCGCCGAAATTCGCCGCCACGCCGGCACCCCGGGCGTCATCGCCGTCCAGCTGCTGCTCATGGACCGCATGCTGGGCGATACCTGGTATGACCCGATCTACGCGGCGGCGTGCGAGGCAGGGCTGCCCATCGCGGTACACCAGAGCGGCTCGGAGGGCTGCTTCACGTACTCGCAAGGCCCGGCCGGCGGTATTCCCCGTTCCTACGGCGAGCGCCATTCCGTGCTCACGCAGGTGGGAGCGGCCAACGTCGTCGACGCCGTTGCCAACGGCACCTTCGAGCGTTTCCCCGGGCTCAACATCGTCATGGTCGAGTGGGGATTCAGCTGGCTGCCCGCGGTGAGCAGCCGCCTGGACCTGTTCTGGCAGCAGGATCCGTCGCAGGCGCCGCGCGTCAAGCGGATGCCCAGCGAATACATCGCCAGGCACTTCACCTTCACCACTCAGCCGCTGGATGAGGTGGGGCGGGTGCACCGCGGCTCGCTGTTCGCGGCCACCGGACTGAAGGACATCCTGCTGTTCAGTTCCGACTACCCGCACTATGACACCGACAGCCCGCGGTTCGTGCTGAGCGGGCAGATTCCCGCGGAGTTCAAGGCCGCCGTCTGTTACGAGAACGCGCTCAGGGTGTTCGGCACCGCAGCCCTGCGCGCCGCCTGACTCGGGTACCAAGGGGTTTCACCGTGATTTTCGACTGGGACCGGCACGCCGCGGTGCCGGACTACCACGACCTCCTGCCGTATATGAACCCCTCCTGGGCCAGGCATTTCGAGCGGAGCGAGTTCCTCGGCTCGATCGCGGAGTCGTCAAACCACATCCGCCTGTCCGGCCAGTGGGGGCTGCCACCGGTATCGGCCGGGCCCGCCGCCGAGGCGGACGCGAGCCTGCTCGTTCCCCATCAGGGCCTGACCATCAACGGATGGGCGGACCAGGTGGCGGCGACCGTCTTCGCGGGCGCCGTCAACAGCTACGCCAGGGAGCACTGGGCCACGGACCGGCAATCGCCCGCGATCGTCGTCTCACCGCATGATCCGGCGTGGTCGGCCGGGGAGATCCGGCAGCGGGCCGGGGTGGGCGGCTTCGGGGCGATCGCGCTGCCGTTCGGTCCCGTCCTGTTCGGCTCGACGCACTACGACCCGGTCTACGACGCGGCGAGCGAGGTGGGGCTGCCCATCGTGGCCCATTACTCGGGCGTCGAGGGCCGCTACTCGGGTGCCGCGCCGCTGAGCGGCGGCGTTCACTACAGCGCCTTCTCGCGTAAAGTCCTGATGCCGCAGGTGGCGGAGTCGAATATCTCCAGCCTTGCCTTCGAGGGCGCCTTCGAGCGGTTCCCTGCGGTGCGCTTCCTTTTCTCGGGCGCTGGCTTCACCTGGCTGCCCAGCCTGCTGTGGCGCGTCGATCGCGAGTGGCGCACGTTCCGTCATGACGTGCCGTGGGTGAAGCAGCCGCCGAGCTGCTACGTGCTCGGGCGGGTGTGGGCCACGACGTGGCCTGTCCGCGAGGCGACGCTTTCCGGTGACTGGCAGCGGCTGTTCGGCGACGAGCCGTTCCGCAGCCGCGTCGTCTTCGGCTCGCACGATCCCTTCGACGGCGACTCGGCGGCGTACCTGCGGGAGCAGCTGGGCGGGACCGACGCCGGCCTGGTGCTGGGCAACGGCGCGCAACTGCTGCCGCTGGGCCAGGCGGTGCGCGGATGACCCGTCCGGGTGACCTCGGCCGGTCCGGCGCGCAGGTGCGGGAACCGGACGAATTCGAGCGGCTCTTCTCGCTTGCCGAACTGGAACTCAACGCGATCAGGCGGGCGACTGTCGGGGGCCACCGGGTGTGCGTGGTGCGCACGGTGGCCGGCGTGTTCGCGTTCGGCGCCGTCTGCCCCCATCAGGGCGGCGCGATGTGCGACGGGCTCATCAGGGGGACGATGGATCCCTCGCCGCGTAACGAGTACCGGTTCGGCCACGAGGGGGAGGTGGTCGTGTGCCCCTGGCACGGATACGAGTTCGACGTGCGCACCGGTGAGAGTGTCGGCGGCGTCATCCGCGGACGCCTCGGCGCCTATCCGGTCGAGGTGCGTGACGGCGACGTGTACTGCAGCCCGCGGCGCCGCGCGGCCAATTCCTAATGATGGTAGACATGAATTAAGGAGCAGCGCGTCATGCCCGCACTCAGCCAAGAGCAGCAGGAACTGGTTCAGCTCATCCGGTCGTTCGTCGACAGGGAGGTGCTTCCTGTCGCATCCGAGCTCGATCACCGGGACGAGTTCCCGGCCGGACTCGTGGAGACCATGAAGAAAATGGGCATCTTCGGCATCACGATCCCCGAGGAGTACGGGGGCCTCGGCCTCGACCTCTACACCTACGCGCTGGTCATCAAGGAACTCTCGCGCGGCTGGATCTCGCTGTCGGGTGTGATCAATACGCACTTCATGGCGGCCTGGATGATCCTGAACTTCGGCACCAGGGAGCAGAAACAGCGATACCTGCCGCCGATGGCGACGGGGGAGTGGCGCAGCGCGTATTCCATGACCGAGCCGCACGCCGGCTCGGACGTGCAGGCCATCAGGACGCGTGCCCGTCGCGACGGTGACGAGTTCGTGATCGACGGCCAGAAGATGTGGGTGACCAACGGCCTGCGCGCCAACATGGTCATGCTGCTCGCGGTCACCGACCCGCAAGCGCGGCCGCGCCACCGCGGCATGACCGCGTTCATCCTCGAGAAGGACCAGGACGTCGCGGAGCAGCCGGGGCTCACGGTGCCGCCGCACCTGGTGAAGCTCGGTTATCGCGGCGTGGAGTCGACCGAGCTGGTCTTCGACGGCTTCCGCACCCCGGCCGGCTCGGTGCTCGGCGGTGAGAGCCAGGTCGGTCAGGGCTTCAAGCAGTTCATGGCGGCGGTGGAGCTCGGGCGCGTAAACGTCGCGGCGCGGGCCGTGGGTCTGGCCACCTGCGCACTCGAGCAGGCCGTCGCGTACGCGAATCAGCGCGAGACGTTCGGTAAGATGATTAGCCAGCACCAGGCCATCCAGATGAAGATCGCCCAGATGGCGACGCGGCTCAAGGCGGCCGAACTGCTTGTCGCCGAGGCCGCCCAGCTCAAGTCCACGGGTGTCCGGGCGGACCTGGAGGCGGGGATGGCGAAGCTGTTCGCCACCGAGACCGCGCTCGAGGTGACGACGGAAGCCATGCGCATCCACGGTGGCTACGGCTACTCGCAGGAATACATGGTCGAGCGCCTCTACCGGGACGCCCCCCTGCTCATCCTCGGCGAGGGTTCCAACGAGATCCAGCAGCTGGTCATCGCCCGGCGCCTGCTCGAATCCTCCGCGCCCGGGCACTGATGCGGCCGTCGACGCTGCGCCGCGTCGCCGGGCACGTGCTCGACGGGCGGACCGAGGTGACGATCGTGTCGGCGATGGCGCCGCAGCAGCCCGACCGCCTGCTCCGGGCGCTGCTGCGCGAGGCGCGGGTGCGGAGGATCGCGGTGCGCCTGCTGGTCGCCGACATCACGGCGAGCTTCCGGTTCCTGGACACGGAAGCGGAACGCGAACTCGCCGCAGGCGGCCTGGCGATCACGATGCTCGCGGGTTCCGTGCCGCGGCGGCTCGCCGCCCGGGTCGACAGTATGCCCGTCTCGCTGGGCGAGATCGACCGCCTGCTGGCCGCGGGCGAGGTGCCCTGCGACGTCTTCGTCGTGCGCATGCAGCGGGGACAGGACGGCCGCCTTGAGCTGGGCAACGCGGTGGGCTACACGATGACGATGCTGGCGCGGCCGGACGTCACCGTGGCTGTCGAGGCGGTCGCCGGCGGCGGCTACGTGCCCGGCCTGTGCCCGGTCGGCCCGGAACTGCTGGGCGGCGCGATCATCTGGGACGACGACAGCGGGCCGCCCGGCGCCGCGGCGAGCTCGCCACCGGCCGCAGACGCGGTACGCGACCGGATCGCGGCGAACCTGGCCCGGTTCGTGCCCTCTGATGCGACCCTGCAGGTGGGTATCGGGGGTGTCGCGGAAGCGCTCATCGGCGCGCTAGCCGGCCGGGCCGACATCGGTTTCCATTCGGGCATCCTGCCGAACGCCCTGCGTGCCCGCCTCGCCGCCGGTGATTTCGCCGGCTCCGCGAAGACCGCCGACCCGGGGCTCGCGGTCTGCACGAGCCTCGCGCCCGACGCGGGCGCCGAGCCGTGGCCGGCGTCCGTGCGGCTGCGACCCCTCGCCGAGACCCACTCGCCGGAGGCCCTGGCGCGGCACGAGCGGCTCTGGGCGATCAATTCCGCGTTCAGCGTCGACCTTCGCGGTCAGGTGAATGCCGAATGGGCGGGCGGCCTCAAGGTGGCGTGCGGCGCGGGCCAGCTCGACTTCGCCCGGGCCGCGCACGCGAGCCCGCACGGCGCGGCCGTGATCGCCCTGCCCGCCCGCACCTCGCTGGGCGCCAGCCGCATCGTCGCCCGGCTGGACGCGGACGCCGCGGTTACCACGCCCGCGAACGACGTCGACTACGTGGTCACCGAGTACGGCGTCGCCCGGCTGGCTGGCCGTACGCTCGGCGAACGGGCGCGGGCGCTTACGGCCGTGTCACACCCCGACGACCGGACGCTGCTCGCGCATATGCGGCAGGATGACACGGGAGCGCCATAGGCGGGTGGCACAGGGACGAGCCACTAGGATCATAAATACATTCTTGTTCGGCGATCGGGCGGTGCTACGTGACAAGCGACGAGACGCGGTCTCTCTGGGCTGTCAGCTCGCGGAATACCCTCGAGCGGCAGATCAAGACGTCGGAGCGCGTGGCCTCCGCGATCGTCGGGCTCGTGATCGACCAGGGCCTGAAGGAAGGTGACCGGCTCCCCAACGAGAACGAGATGATCGAGCAGTTCCGAGTCGGACGCGGCTCGCTCCGCGAGGCGCTGCGCATCCTCGAGACCTATGGGCTGATCAGCCTGCGCTCGGGTCCCGGGGGCGGGCCGGTGATCCTCAACGTGAGCCCGGCGGATGTGAGCCGCAGCTTCTCGCTCTACCTGAAGCTAAGCGGAGCAACCATCCACGAGCTGGTAGATGCCCGCAAGGTGATCGATCCGCTCATGGCCAGGCTCGCCGCCGAGAACATCAACGAACTGGCCGCTCAGCGGCTGCGTGACGCGCTCGGCCGCGAGGAGAAGGCGGCCCGGGACAAGACCACCGTGGTCGCGACGGCGAACGACTTCCACTACGTGCTCGCGTCGATCACCGGCAATTCAGTGCTGAATCTTGTTGCCACCTCCCTCAAGGAAATGTACACGAGCCGTTTCGTCATGATCGGGCTCGCCGAGCGGGTCACCAGGCCGTCCATCCGCAAGGAGCACAGGGAAATCGGCGAGGCTGTGCTCAGCGGCGACGGCGACCTCGCCGAGCGGCTCATGCGCGACCACGCGAACAAGCACTTCGACCAGGCCCTGCGCGTCTCGCCGTCGTTCAGCAACTCGGTCATCTCCTGGAGCTAGGTAGCCACTCCGCATCGGCAGATTGCCCGCGCGTTCGGCTCGCCCGTGCGTTCGGTGGCGGCCGCCGTGCCGCAACCTGACGCTGTGGGTCCCCGGGGCCGCCCGTCCCGTACCGATCCGTGGCCGGCCGATCGCCGACGCCACCGGACTCGTGGCAAGGGCGTTCATCTGGGCAAAGCCGGTTCAGTAATTCGGCGCATGGTCTAGTTCATGAGCATAGATTCCGATACACTGACTACGCGTTCGTAGACGAAGGAGTAACTATGAGCCAAACTCAGGTGACACCGGCGGCGACAAGCAGCGCTCACGCCATCGACTTCGGTCTTCCCCATCCCGACGGGGTCTTTGTCGCAGGCGAATGGCGGAAACCAGCGGAGCCCGGCGTCATCGACGTCTTCGACCCGACCACCGAAGAGGTGCTCGTTCAGGTGGCCCGTCCCGGTGCCGCCGAGGCCGACGCCGCCGTCGCCGCCGCGCGCGACGCCTTCGACCACGGTCCCTGGCCCCGCATGACCCCGCAGGAGCGCGTCGGGATCGTCCGCCGCTTCACCAGGGCGATGGAAGACACCATGGGCGACCTTAACAAGGCCTGGGCGCTCGAGTCAGGTCCGACGCTGACCCACGCCGAGATCATCAACAACGGCGCGGCCGTGATGACATGGAACACCGCGCTCGACCTCGCCCCCATGCTGCCCTGGGAGGAGAAGCGTGCCGATGCCATCATCCGGCGCGAACCCACCGGCACGGTGCTGGCCATCCTCACCAACAACGGCCCGACGGTACTCATCGGCATGAAGGTGGTTCCGGCACTGCTGGCCGGTTGCCCGGTGATCGTCAAGCATTCGCCCGAATCGCAGCTGAGCGCCCACATCATTGCTGAGCTCTCCCGCCAGGCAGGCTTCCCGCCCGGTGTGCTCAGCTTCCTGCCTGCCGAGACGGACGTCACCCAGTACCTGGTCAGCCACGATGGCCTCGACATGGTCTCGGTCACCGGCAGCCAGGCCATCGCGGTGGACATCGTCCAGCGCACCTCCAAGCGGCTCGCGCGCACCATCATGGAGCTCGGCGGCAAGTCGCCGGCGATCCTCGCCGAGGACGTCGACCTCGACGTGGTGGTGCCGGAACTCGCCGAGGGCGCGCAGGCGTTCAACGGCCAGGTGTGCGTGGCGCTCTCGCGCATCCTCGTGCCCCGCTCCCGCTACCAGGAGACGATCGACGCCTTCGTGAGCTACTTCTCCGGCCTCAAGCTCGGCGATCCGCTGGACCGCAGCACGGCACGGGGACCGCTGTCGGTGGCACGCGCGCTCACCCGCGTCGAAGATTTCGTCCGGGGCGCCGTCGCCGACGGCGCCAAGATCGCCTGCGGCGGCAAGCGGCCGGACGGCATCACTACCGGGTACTTCTACGAGCCGACCGTGCTCTACGACGTCACGCCGCAGATGCGGGTGGCGCGTGAGGAGGTGTTCGGGCCGGTCACGGCGCTCATCCCTTACGACACGATCGAGGAGGCCGTGGATATCGCCAACGACACTGACTACGGCCTCGCGGCCTCGGTCTACAGCGCCGACGCCGAGGTGGCGCTCGACCTGGCCCGCCGCATCCGCTCCGGCACCGTCGGCGTCAATATCGCCGGTATGTCGCTCGGCCAGCCGTTCGGCGGCGTGAAGAAGTCGGGCTGGGGCCGGGAGTGCGGTGCCGAGGGCATCCTCGAGTTCACCGACATCAAGCAGATGCTGCTCGCCGGGGGCGCGTCCTACCTCAGCTGACTCTCGCATCACAATCCGACTCGTTAACAAGGAGCAGTCAATGGGAGACCGTCTGCAAGGCAAGGTGGCCTTCATCACGGGAGCAGGCCGGGGACAGGGACGCAGCCACGCCATCCGGCTGGCTGAAGAGGGTGCTGACATTATCGCGATCGACGCCTGCACCAGCTTCGACACCGTGCCCTACGGCATGGCAAGCGAGGATGACCTGCGCGAGACGGTGAAGATGGTCGAGGCGCTCGACCGGCAGATCATCGCCGGCAAGGTCGACGTACGCGACAGCCGGGGCCTGGCCAAGGCGGTGAACGACGGCGTGGCCGCACTGGGCGGGCTGAACATCGTTGTCGCCAACGCTGCCATCTGTACGTGGCAGAAATGGGACGACACCCCGCCGCAGGTATGGCAGGACACGCTCGATATCAACCTCGTCGGTGTCTGGAACACCATGGTCGCCACCGTGCCGCACCTCATCGCCGCCGGCGGCGGTTCGATCATCGCCACCAGCTCCACCTCCGGCCTCAAGGGCACGCCCTGGCTCGGGCCCTATGTGGCCGCCAAACACGGGGTCGTCGGCATCGTGCGGATGATGGCCAACGAACTCGCCCGCCACAACATCCGCGTTAATACCGTGCACCCGACGGGGGTCAACACCCCGCTCGCCACCAACGGCTTCGAGGTGCTCAACGCGTTCATCGAAGAGGACCCGAAGATGGGCCCGATTTTCGTGAACCCGATGCCCGTGGAATTGCTCGACCCCATCGACATCAGCAACGCCGTGCTCTACCTGGCCTCGGACGAGGCCCGTTACGTCACCGGCACCCAGCTAAAGGTGGACGCGGGCAACTGCAACATCTGATCCGTCCTGGCTCGCCCGGCTTGGGCGCACCCGCGCCCAAGCCGCCGGTCTCGCCGTCAATCCGCAGTGTCACTGCGTACACCCCCGTCCATCAATTCGCCTGACCTGTGCATCCGGGCGAGCTGCCGCCCGGCCGACGGTTTCGGAGGAGAAACCATATGTACTCCAGACCTGGCAGAGCCACATCCACCCGCGTGATCGGAATGCTCACCCTCGCCGCACTCACCGGCAGTGCCCTGGCGGGCTGCTCCTCGAGCAGCGGCCAGTCCGGCGGCTCATCCGGCGGCTCGTCGAATTCGGCGAACATCGCCGCTGCCGACAAGATCATCCAGGCGGCGCTCGCGCCGCCATCGGCCATCACGCAGGCCGTGCCGCTGAGCGCCAAGCCGGGCCTTGGCTCGGTCGTGTTCCTCGACAACGGGCTGCCCGACACCGAAGTGATCGCCAACGGCACCCGCCAGGCGGCTCAGGCCGCCGGGTGGAGTTACAGCTCTATCACCTACGACGCGTCCAGCCCGTCCTCGCTGCAGCAGGGGTTCCTCAACGCCCTGTCCAGGCACCCGACCATCGTCACCGAGGCGGGCAATCCGCAGACCCAGTTCGGCGCCTCCGTCATCAGCCGGTACCAGGAGGCAGGCGTCCCCATCATCCCGACCAGCACGAGCCCCGTGACCAGGAACGAGGTGATCCCGGTGACGGATGCGAACATCCCCAACGGCTACGCCACCAACAAGGCCATGGCCGAGGTGCTCGCCGCGTGGTTCGTGAAGGACTCGAAGGGAAAGGGCAAGGCGCTGATCCCGAACATCACGGCCTACCCGACGCTGCAAGGGGTCGTCGACGGGTTCACGGACGAGGCCAGGAAGCTCTGCCCGGCCTGCACCGTGGAAACCGTGCCGATCAGCCTCTCCGAGGTGGCGGCGGGCACCGTGGTGAATACGGCCGTATCGGCCGTGCAGCGCACCGGCGCCAACTACCTCATCTTCGACAACGGCGAGTTCGGCACCGGGGCGGAGACGGCGCTCAAGACGGCGGGCCTGAACAATGTGGTCGTCGCGGGCATCTCGCCGCAGCCCAGCCAGATCGCCTCGATGCGGAACGGCGCGCACGAGGCGTGGATGAACCAGGGCTTCCAGTACGTGGGCTGGGCAACGCTCGACCTCGCGTTCCGCTTGCTGCAGAAGCTGCCGCTCACTACCAATGATGCGACGCAGCCCGTGCAGCTGATCACCACCCAGAACGCGAAGTCGGTATCGGAACAGGTGAACATCCCGATCCCGAGTAACGGGCTGGACGCCTTCAAGAGGCTGTGGAAAGTGGGCTGAGGCACATGACGGCCGCGCTCACCGTCAGCAGCCTGTCCAAGACCTTCAACGGGCGGACGGTCCTGAGCGACTTCGAGATCAGCATCGAACCCGGCGAGATCCACGCCCTCCTGGGGCAGAACGGCTCGGGCAAGTCGACGCTAATCAAGGCGCTCGCTGGCTACCACGAGCCCGATGCGGGGGCGGTCATGCAGGTGGGGGGCCGGGATCTCGATCCCGGGTCCCCGGCCTCCTCGTACCATCTCGGATGCCGTTTCGTGCACCAGGACCTGGCGCTCGTCGGCACCATGTCGGTGCAGGACAACCTCTTCCTCGCGGGCGGCTTTCCCACCCGCCTCGGCCGGGTCGACCGCAAGGCGGGCCGCCGCACGACCGCGAAGGCCCTGTCCGCGCTGGGCCTCGATCTCGACCCCGATCAGCCGGTTGCCGCCCTGCGGCCGGCGGAGCGCACCGGGGTCGCGATCGCGCGGGCCCTGCTCAGCCGCGACGGTGACCTGCCGGCCGTGGTCGTACTCGACGAGCCGACGGCCACCCTGCCCACGCACGAGGTGAACGCGTTGCTCGCCACGCTGCGGGCCACGGCGGCATCGGGGGTGGGCATCCTGTTCGTCACCCACCAGCTGGATGAGATCCGCAGCTTCGCGCAGAAGGTCACCGTTTTGCGCAACGGGTACCGCGCGGGCTGCTGGACGGTCGGCGAGATCTCGGGCGCCGACCTCGTTCGCCAGCTCGTCGGCGAGCAGCTGGCCGCCGAGCTGGACATGGCGCAGGAGCCGGCGCAGCCGCACGCGGACGGCACGGCGACCCTGTCGGTATCGGAGCTGCGGGTCGCCCGGTTGCGGGAACTCTCCCTCCACGTGCGGCCCGGCGAGATCGTCGGCCTCTACGGCCTCACCGGCTCGGGCCGCGAAGACGCGCTGACCGCGATTTACGGCGCGGTCAAGCGGGACGCGGGGTCGGTGCGCGTCGGCGGCGACGAACTGGCGGCCGGGCGCCCGGATGCCGCGATCAAGGCCGGAATCGGTTATCTGCCGCCGGATCGCAAGGCGCTCGGTGGCATGATGACTCTCTCCGCCCGCCACAATCTGACCCTGCTCAACCTGCGGCCGTTCTGGCGCCGCGGCAGCTTGCGCCGCAAGCCGGAGACCGCCGAGGCGGACACCTGGTTCGAGCGGCTTAATGTCCAGCCGCGCCATGGCGAGGAGCTGCCGCTCAGCACCTTCAGCGGGGGCAACCAGCAGAAGATCCTGCTGGCAAAGTGGCTGCGACTGAACCCCCGGGTGCTGCTGCTGGAGGAGCCGAGCCAGGGCGTGGACGTCGGCGCGAAGCTCGAGGTGCACCGGCAGATCGTCGCCGCGGCGCGCGCCGGTGCGGCCGTGGTCGTGTGCTCCTCGGAGGTTGAGGAGCTGGTGGCACTGTGTGAGCGGGTGCTCGTCATCCGCAACGGCTACGTCAGCGACGAGCTGACCGGATCGCGGGTCAACGTCACCGACATCAACCTCAGTCTCCATGCCGGACGAACGATCTCGGCGCGCGGGAAGGGCGGGTCATGAAGAGAAGAGTCCTGAACTTCGGCCTGGACCGATTCAGCGGAGTCTACCTCGGCGTGCTGTTCATCATCGTCTTCAGCCTGCTGAGCAGTCAGTTCTTCAATCTGTCCACGTTCCACGTGGTCGCCTCGACCCAATCGACGGCCGGCATCATCGCCCTAGCGCTGCTGATCCCGATGGTGTGCGATCAGTTCGACCTGTCCGTGGGTGCCAACGCCAACCTCACCGGCATGCTCGCGGTGATCCTGCAGGTCCAGGAGCACTGGCCGGTACTGCCCGCGGTCCTGATCTCGATCGGCGTGGGATTCCTCGTAGGCGTGGTGAACGGCTTCATCGTGGTGGTGCTCAAGGTGAGCTCGTTCATCGCCACTCTCGGAGTCTCGTCCATCCTGGGCGCGGTGACCATCATCTTCACGAACAACATCACGCCACCCGCGCCCGCCTCACCTGCCTGGTCCAACCTTACGCAGGTCCAGCTCGGCGGCTTCCAGACCGTGTTCTTCTACCTGATCGCGCTGGCGCTGCTGGCCTGGTGGCTGCTCGAGTTCACCCCGGCGGGCCGCTACCTGCACGCGATCGGCGGCAACAGGGAGGCGGCGCGGCTCGCGGGTATCCGGGTCAACCGCTGGTCATGGCTCGCGCTAGTGCTCGCGGGCGGAGTCTCCGGCTTCGCCGGTATCTTGTATACCTCGCTCACCGGCCCGTCGTTCACCTTCGGCGCCGGCCTCCTGCTGCCCGGCTTCGCCGCGGTATTCCTCGGTTCCACGCAGATCAGCCCGGGCCGCTTCAACGTGTGGGGTACGCTCATCGCGATCTTCGTGCTGGCCATCGGTGTGCAGGGCCTGCAGCTGCTTTCCGGCGCTACCTGGCTGAGCCCTATGTTCAATGGCATCGCGCTGATCACGGCGGTGGCGCTCGCCGTCACCCGCGGAGCCCGGCGGCGCAAGGCCACGCGGCCGGCGAGCGTGCGCCAGTCGCCGTCCCGCGACGGCAGCGGGCCGGGGACCGGCGCGGGCCAGGCAGCCGACGTCGGGTCCGGCCCGGGCGGAGCAACCGCGGTCGCGAGTCGAGCACAAGCGGGAGAGCCTATTGCCTCGGAATAACGGCCCCATCGTCGTCGCCGGATCCTCGATCGCCGGGATGAGCGCGGCCCGCGAGCTGCGCGCGCGCGGCTTCGAGGGGGATGTGGTGCTGCTCGACCGTGACCCACGCGTGCCCTACCGTCGGCCCGAGGTATCGAAAGGCCTGCTCAACGGGCTAGTTAGCGATGAGAAGGCCGTCATCGGCTGGCCGGGCACGCTCGGTGTCACGCGGATGCCGGGCACCGAGCTCACCGGGCTGGACCACGTCCGGCACACCGTCACCGCCAGCGGCCAGGCCGGCGACATCGAGCTGGAATACTCGGGCCTGGTCATCGCCACCGGCAGCGAGACTCGCCGCTCGCCGTTCCCCCCGATGGGGCGGGTGCACTCGCTGCGCACCTTCGCCGACTCGGAGCGGTTCCGTGGCGAGCTGGCCGGGGCGCGGCGGGTGGTGATCGTCGGCGCGGGCTTCATCGGACTGGAAGTTGCGTACGTCGCGTCCGCGTTGGGCAAGCGGGTGACGGTTATCGAGCCGATGGAGCTGCCGCTGGTACACATCCTGGGTGCCGAGCTGAGCGCCGCCCTCCTGCGACTTCATGAGCGTCACGGCGTCGCCTTTCACCTGGGCCGCCAGGTCGGGGCGCTCGAAGGCGACGCAAACGGCGATGTCGCGCGCGTGCTGCTCGACGGCGGTACCGCGATCGGGGCGGACATCGTGCTCGTCGCCATCGGCTCGGTGCCCTCGGTGGGCTGGCTGCGCGACTCGGGCCTCAACGTGGCAGGCGGTGTCGAGTGCGACGCCACCTGCGCGGCGGTCGGCGCGCAGGACGTGGTGGCCGCCGGCGACGTGGCGCTCTGGCCGAACCCGCTCTACGGCCGGCTCATGCGGGTCGAGCACTGGGCGCACGCGATCGAGCAGGGCACCTATGCGGCGCGGCGCCTGCTCGGCGTGCATGACCCGGCCGGCTTCGCGGCCGCGCCGTACTTCTGGTCCCAGCAGTACGGGCAGCGCCTGCAGAGCATCGGGTCGGCGACGGGCCACGACCGCGTGGAGATTCTCGACCCTGACCCCGAACGGATGCTCGTCGCGTATTTCCTCGGCGACCGGCTCATCTCCGTGGCCGGCCTGGCCGCGGGCCCGGAGATCTTCCGGTTCCGGCCGCTCATCTTCGAAGGCGCGGACGCCGGCTGCGTGCTCGAGCATCAGGGCGCGGCCCCGGCGGGGAGGGGGTGACGGGTGGCCGGGCCCAGCCCGCTGAACGGTTACGTCGCGCTGGTTACCGGCGGAAGCCGCGGCATCGGCCGCGCTGTCGCCGACGCGCTGCGGAATGAGGGCGCGCAGGTCGCGGTGGCCGATCTCGCTTTCGGGGGAGCGGATCCGGCGGCCGGCGACGGCGTAGTCGGCGACGGGGCGCCGGGGCCGGGGCTGCCCCCGGCCGCGCGGTACGTGGCCGACCTGGCCGACGCCCGGCAGGCCGCGTCGCTGCCAGCGCGCGTGGCCGCTGACCTCGGCCGCCTCGACATCGTAGTCAACAACGCCGGCCGTCGCGGCGTCTTCGACTTCGCCGACTACCCGCTGGACGACTGGAACGCCACGCTGGCGGTGAACCTTACCGCGCCGTTCCTCATCTCGCGCGAGGCCGCCAAGATCATGATCGCGCAGGGCAGGGGCAGCATCGTCAACATCACCTCGGTGGCGGCCGGCCTCGCCTTCTCGCGCCGTTCCGCCTACAACGCCTCGAAGGCGGGACTCACCGGGCTCACCAAGTCGATCGCCCTGGAGCTCGGCGGCTCGGGCGTGCGTTGCAACGCCGTGGCACCGGGCATCATCGAGACCTCGCTGAACGCGGCGTACCTGCGCGACGCACCCGAGTCGGAGGCGATCGTCACCGGTACGCCGGTGGGTCACTGGGGCCAGCCGGAGGACGTAGCCGCGGCCGTGGTGTTCCTGTGCTCGCCGGGTGCGGAGTTCGTCAACGGCGCCGTCATCAACGTCGACGGCGGCTGGACCACGGGAAAGGGCTACTGATGGGAGCAGGCATGGCTGCTGAACAGGCAACGGCGTTGCGGGCGTACCCGTTCGCACGCACGTCACCCCTGGAACCGCCACCCGGGCTGGCGGAGGTGCGGCAGGCGGAGCCAGTAGCCAAGGTGCGGCTGTGGGACGGTTCGACCGCATGGCTCGCCACGCGCTACGAAGACGTGCGGCACACCCTCATGGACCCGAAAATATCCTCGGACACCACGCGCCCCGGTTTCCCGCAGGCGAGCGCCACCGCGGTCGAATTCCGAAAGGGCCAGCGGGTGTTCGTGCGGATGGATGCCCCGGAACACGACAAGCACCGCCTCATGCTCACCGCCGACTTCACGGTGAAGCAGGTGCGCGAGTATCGCCCGTACCTCGATGAGATGATCGACGACCTGCTCGGGGCGATGGAGGCGAAGCAGGCGAGCGGGGGAATCGTCGATCTGGTGCAGGATTTCGCGCTCATCGTGCCGTCCCGGGTCATCACCCGCATCCTCGACCTTCCCAGCGAGGACAGCGACTTCTTCCTGGACCGGGTGAAGACATCGATGAGCCTCGACAGCACGCCTGAGCAGACGGCGCAGTCCGGCGCGGACACGCTCGAGTATTTCGCGCGCGTGATCGAGGAACGCAAGACCGGCGACGGCCAGGACCTGATCAGCCGGCTCGTCCGCGACCGGGTGGTCACCGGGCAGCTGACGAGCGAGGAACTGCAGCACATCCTGCACCTCGTACTGGTCGGCGGGTTCGACACCACGGCGAACATGATCGCCCTCGGAACGCTTGTCTTCCTGCGGAATCCCGCCCAGGTCGCCCTGCTGCGCGAGCGTCCGGATCTCGTGCGGAACGCCGTCGAGGAACTGCTGCGGTACCTGAGCGTCGCCCACCACGTGGCCTACCGCCAGGCGAAGGAGGACACGCGGATCGGCGAGCAGCCGGTAGCTGGCGGCGACAGCGTGATCGCGCCGCTCATCGCGGCCAACCACGACCCGGAGGTGTTCGCCGACCCGGAGCGCTTCGACATCACGCGGGACGCGCGCAGTCACGTGGCGTTCGGCTATGGCATTCACCAGTGCCTCGGGCAGGGACTGGCCCGAGTGGAACTGCAGGCGGTGTTCTCCAAGCTCTTCGAACGATTCCCGGACCTCGCGCTCGCCGTGCCCTTCGAGACGCTGCGGTTCCGCAACTCGATCATCTACGGCGTCGAAGAACTGCCGGTCACGCTGTCACGGCAGGAAGAAGGACACGCACCGTGAACATCAACCAAGAGGGACAGCTCATGGCGACGACGACGATCACCGTTTTCCCGGAGCGCTGCATCGCGGCCGGCAATTGCTACGAGATCGCGGCCAGGTATTTCGACCAGGACCCGGACGACGGCACGGTCATGCTGCTGAACAGCGACGTGGACGCCGGAGACGAGCCGATCGTCGACCGAGCGGTCGCCACGTGCCCGGTCGCGGCCATCGAACGGAGCGAGTGACCCGCACTTCCGCACAGAGGGAGATCATGACTATCCAGGCCTATCAAGACGAGTGGCTGGTGCTCGACGGGCTCCGTTTCCACTACACCGAGTGGGGCGCGGCGACGGCACCGCCCGTGCTCATGCTGCACGGGCTCAACGTCCAATGCCACACATGGGACCCTTTCGCGCGCGAACTGGCCGCCCGCTACCACGTCATCTGCATGGACATGCGTGGCCACGGTGACAGCGACTGGGCGAGGTCCGGCTATCGCGTCCGCTCGATGGCACGGGACGTGCACGGCCTCATCGACGCACTCGGCCTGGGGCCGGTCCGGCTGGTCGGGCACTCGGCCGGCGTGCGCGTGGCCATTGCGGTGGCGGGGGAGCGCCCCGAGACCGTCAGCCGTCTGGCCCTGTCCGATGCCGGCCCGGCGAACTCGCCGTCCGGCGCGGTGGCCATGCGCGACTTCATCCAGGCGACGACGAACCTGCGCGGCTTCCGTAACGAGCAGGAAGGGCGCGAGTTCTACCGCTCCTTCCACCCGGAGTGGGCCGAGGAGTTCATCGACCTGCACGTGAGGTACCAGCTGCGGCGTAACTGGGCGGGCAAACTCGTCCCGAAGGCCGACCCGGACGTCCAGTGGATCACCGGGTCGGTGAGCCTGCCGGACGTCAACTATCTCTGGAAGATGTCCGGGCTCCTGGTGATGCCCACCCTGCTGATGGTCGGCAGGACGAGCAATGTCCTGGACGAGGCCGTCGTCGAGAAGATGCTCGCCACCATGCCCAATGCGACCGCGCGCTGGTTCGACGCGGGCCACTACTTCCTCCGGGAAAGGCCGGAGGAGTTCCTCGCCGTTCTTGGCACGTTCCTCGGCGAGGAGAGCGTGTCGTGACGACCGGGCGAGTTAAGTACGCGCGCATGCGCAGCATCCTCGAGGTGCCGATCCTGAACGAGAAGTTCTGGTCCAAGGTTCCCGAGGTCGCCGCGGATGCCATCATGCTGGACCTGGAGGATTCCGCTGCCCCGGCCAGCAAGACGGCGGCCCGGGCACGCATCGTCGAGGCCCTGGGATCGCCGGACTACTTCGGCGGGCGCACCGTCATCGTCCGGGTCAACAACCTGGTGACCCCGTGGGGACGCGAGGACCTGAAGGCGCTTGCCCCGGTTGACGGTGACTTCCTGGTCTGTTACCCGAAGGCCGAGACGGCGCGGGAACTCGCCGAGGCGCAGTCGGTGTTGCGATCCGGCGGTCCCGGGCGAGGACTGCACGTGATGATCGAGACGGCGCGGGCGATGATCGAACTCGACAGGATCGCGAGCTCGGATGGCGTGGAGGGGCTTCATTTCGGTTATGTCGACTATGCGGCAGACATCGGATCGCGGGCGTTCGCGGAATCCGGTGACGAGCTGTTCGCGCCCGCGAATCACTATGCGCAGACCAAGATCGCCGTTGCCGCGGCCGCGTATGGCCTGTTCGCCAGTGGTGGCTCCCTCGTGCCCGACTACCGCGATCTCGGCAAGGTGCGCGCCTTCGTGAGGCGGTGGGCCGACCTCGGCTACACCACGTGCATCGCGGTCTCGCCGAGGCACCTGGATCTCATCAACGAACTGCTGGCGCCGTCGGCGGAGGAGGTCGCCGCGGCTCAGGCGCTATGCGCCGCTTACGAGGACGCCATCAGAAACGGTGACCCGGCGGCAGTGCTCGGCAACAAGGTCATCACGATGCCGGACTACCGCGTTGCCACCCTGACGCTGACCCGCGCGGGCATCAGCGCCGCGAACCGGGTCGATGGCACGCAGGGCCGGTCCTAGCCGGACCAACGGCACATCGACCCGGTCTCCGCTCCGGCCAACCGCAACGCAGGAGCCAGGATTCAGGAGACCAGGGTGCGATAGGGCGTGGTCACCAGTTCGATCGCAGTGCCCCAAGGGTCAGCGCAGTAGCAGATGCGGGTACCGGACGGGAGTTCGTGGATGCCGGATCGCGCCCGGCCGCCGAACTCGGTGATGCGCGAGATCGCGGCCTCGAGGTCGTCCACGGTGAGTGCGATGTGCGAGACGCCGCTGTTCCAGTAGTCGAAGCCCTCCTCGCGCACGTGCACGGGCGGCTCCGCGAACTGGAAGATCTCGAAGCCCACGCCGTCCGCGTCGGCGAGGTGGGCCAGCTTCATGTGCTTCCACCGCGCGCCGAACACGTCGAGGCGGCGCCTGGCTCCCTCGGTTTCCGTCGATGCATCGGACGGACCGACGAGCACAGTCATGCCGAAGGCGCCGGTGTAGAACTCAACGGCCGCGTCGATGTCGGCTACGGTGATCCCGACGTGGTTGATCCTCATCGGTACTCGTCCAATCCGGTTATCGGGCCCGACACTGTTGCGAGCAGGCTGCCGGGAACGAACAGCGGGTCCATCGCCTCGCCCGGCGGATAGACGTCGCCGAACAGCGCGGAGCCGTCCTCGGTCAGCAGCGGCACGAGCGCGGCCGTCTCGCGGGTCCCCGCGTGCGGATGGCCGGCCAGCACGGCGATCACCGCCCGGATCCCGTGACCCGGCCGCGCCGGGTCGGCCACGGTCAGCAGGGCGCCCTGGTCGTCGAGTACGAGGACCGGCTCGGCCAGCGTGATGTCGAGCGCTCCGCCGTGCGCGCTGAAGGCGACACCACCGGTGAACGCGAGTTCGCCCGTACGGCGAGCGCCGGAATCCGGCGCCGGGCCGCCGCCGCTGGTATGACCCGCGGCCGGTGCATGCGGGAAGGCGAACCCCCGCGCCCCGGGGTAGGCTGGTTCGACGATCGTGATCCGCCCGCCCGTGCGATTGACGTAGGCGAGGAACGACTCCCTCACCGGCCAGGTCAGGGCCGGGCCGCTGACGCGCGGTGGTGTTGCCCCGGTCATCTGCCGCTGCACATCCCGCACCACCCCTGCCGACGGACAATCCTCTAGATTTACCCTAATTATATGCAGAGATTAATCGAGGGGTCGAGTTCTTCTCAAGCGTAGCCGTCTCCCTCGATGCGCACCGGCTTGAGGCCGCCGAGCGACCAGTGGGCGGTGCCTTCCACGCCGAGGCCGTGGCTCAGCCGCTCGGCAAAGTCGGGCCTGGTGCCGATCGAAAGCGCCGCCTTCGCGTAGCGCAGCACCGGCAGCGGGCTCTGCGCGAGTTGCGTGGCCAGCTCCCACGCCCGGGGGACAAGCTCGCCCGGCGCGAGCACCTCGTTCACGAAGCCGACCTGCCTGGCCTCGGCGGCTCCGATCGGGATGCCTGTGAGCAGGTGATACTTGGATCGCGTGGGCCCGAGCAGTTCGTTCCACACCACGTTCACGCCATCGCCGGGTACCGTGCCGCGGATGGCGAAGTGGGCCTTGTCCGCGAACTCGGCGTGCGTGGCGGCGAGCACGATGTCGCCCATCATCGGGATCTCCGAGTGGATGGTCGCGGGCCCGTTTACTGCCGCGATCACCGGGACCTCCACGTCGTTGAGGTTGCGCAGCATCCGGCGGCCCTCCCACCAGGTGAGGTCCCAGGGAACGCCGGCGAAGCCCGAGGTGTCCAGTTCGGTGCAGTAGACGTCGCCCGTGCCGGTGAGGATCGCCACCTTCGTCTGCTGCTGGTTGCCTAGCCAGTAGAAGGCCTCGGTGAGCTCGTGATGGGCGGTCGCGCTCCATACGAGGGGCCCCCCGTCGGTGTGCACGCGCAACTCGGTGATGCCGTCGCGGTGGGTGACGGCGATGGTCTCCCAGCAAGGATGCTCGATGGTCATGACAGGCACGCTAGCGCCCGTCGGCCTGTTGTCTCACCCCCATCCGAATGATTATCATCAATTTGTTGCTTCGCCAGATAGTCGGCGGAATGGAAGGGGCCCGGCATGCAGACGGCAGCGGCACTGGACATCCCGGAGATCGCCCGCGACGGGCGGCTCAGCGGGCGAACCGCCATCGTCACCGGGGCCGGGTCGGCCGGATCACTCGGAGGCACGGGGGCGGACATCGCCATCCTGCTAGCGGCAAAAGGCGCCAGCGTCGTCATACTGGACGTGAACGAGAAACGCGCGCAGCACACGCTGGCGGCGGTGGAGCGAGTCGATGGCCGCGCCGAGGTGATGATCGCCGACATCACCGACGCTAGCGCCTGCCATGCCGCGGCCACCCTGACCGCCCAGTTGTTCGGCGGCGTGGACATCCTGGTCAACAACGCGGCCATCGCTCCCGCGGAGCAGGAGAACCTGCAATCGACGTGGGACGAGATCATGGCGATCAACTTGCATGGCGCCAAGTGGATGTCCGACGCGGTGCTGCCGCACATGGCGGAGCGGGGGCGCGGGTCGATCGTGCATATCACCTCGGTGGCCGGCTTGCGCGCCGGCGGCGGGATCGGCTATTCGGCGTCGAAGGGGGCTCTTATCGCCATGGCCAAGGCGCAGGCGTTCGAGTACGGGCCGAAAGGCATCCGGGTGAACACGGTGGCACCCGGTCACGTGGCCATTCCGATGGGCCTGGGCTTTCAGGGCTGGGACGGGTCCGGCACCGAGCGCATGCGCCGCCGCCGCGCGAAGGCTTCGATGCTCGGCACTGAAGGCACCGGGTGGAATGTCGCTTACGCCGTCCTGTTCCTGGCCGGCGATGAGGCTGCGTACATCACCGGTCACACGATTCCGGTCGACGGCGGCACCAGTGAGGTATTCCCGATCGTCATGGCGTCGGCGATCGAGAACACCTAAGGGGTGGTCCGCGCCCCTGCCCTGGCTCCGGCTCCGGCTTTGCGTTCGAAGTGTGAAGGAGATCGACATCGGGTACTCCCCGCAATGGGATATCAGCAATCAGTTACGGGGGCATGGCATGCTCGGTGAGCAACTGGGTCGAGTAGAAGTAAACGGATCCAGGGGTATGCGGGCGTATGCGTCACAACCCGCGGACCCCCGCAGCGGCCGCAGCGTCGGCTGAAGGCTACGGAACGATGAAACGTATCTTGCCCTGGGGGTGGCAGCGATGACAGGAATGATCCGCAAGAGCCTGGACGCGCCTGAGGAGACGCGCCTGTTCGAATCCGGCACCGGCAAACTCGAACTCGTCAACATCAAGGCGGGCGCCATCGGCCGGGCACCGTCCGAGCCTGGCTGGCAGTGGTCCAAGCACGTCAAACCGATCGCGCAGACCGAAAGCTGCCAGGCGCCGCATATGGGCTACTACATATCCGGCCGGATGAAGGTCGTCATGGACGACGGGCAGGAGACGGAGTTCGGCCCGGGTGACTTCGCCGTGATCCCGCCCGGGCACGATGCATGGGTCGTCGGCAGCCAGCCCTGCGTGGTGATCGACTGGCAGGGCTTCGCGGACTACGCCAAGCGCTGACCCGCCCTGGTCAGCTTCGTCCAGCGGCGTTGGAACATCACCGGGCGCCGGGAACGGAGGGCTGGTGTCCGCACCGCGCGGCAGCGGGCCTGTCTTGCCCCGTGGCCAGGGTCTTTGCCCGTGGCTACGGGCGCAGGTCCATGTCGAGCAGGGCTGCGGGAACGCCGACCGCCGGGGACCACGCCGAGCGCCTGGGCGTCCTCCTGGCGCAGCACGGACCGGGCGCCGGCCGGGACCGGCGCCCGGTCGAGATCCGCGTGTGTGCTGCGCCAAAACCTGCGAGCGCGCCGGGACGGGAGACCGTCGACAAACCGTCAACACCGTCCGCCATCATAGAGAGGTCCAACCGCGCGCAACGTCACTGACTCCTGTTCGATGAGGATCCCAGGAGCGAACCCGATGCGACGCATCATCAACTCCACGTACATGTCCCTGGACCGCGTCGTCCAGAGGCCTGAACTCTGGACCTTCGACTACCGCGACGAGGCGGCCCCGGCATGACGTACGCACCAGTGAACGGCCTGCAGCTCTACTACGAGACGCGCGGTACCGGTCGGCCGCTCGTCCTGCTCCACGGTGGCCTGCTGACCATCGACCTCAATTTCGGGCCGCTGCTCGAACCCCTCGCGGCGGGCAGGCAGGTGATCGCGGTAGAGCTCCAGGGCCACGGGCATACCGCCGACACCGGCCGCGCGATGACGATCGAGGCGCTGGCCGGTGACGTCGTCGCGCTGCTGGACCATCTGGGGATCGCCGAGGCCGATCTGTTCGGTTTCAGCCTCGGCGGTCTGGTCGCGTACGCGGTCGCGCTGGGCGCGCCCGCGCGGGTCGGCAAGCTGATCGCCGCCTCGGCCGACGCCCACCGCCCGCCGGGCCGGGAGAGCGCGCCACTGGACGAGGACCGCATGCCGACGCCGGCCGACTTCCAGGCGATGCGCGACGCCTACGACGCGGTCGCTCCCGACCCCGCGCACTTCGAGGAGTTCGCGGCCAGGACCTCGGCGATGGTGCACGAGTTCGCGGGGTGGACCGGCGAGCTGCGCTCACTGCAGGTGCCGACCCTGCTGATCTTCGGCGACCGCGACTTCTCACCGTTGCCTGACGTGCTGGAGATGTTCGAACTCCTGCCGGACGCGCAACTCGCCGTGCTCCCCGGGACCACGCACGTCGGCGTGACACGCCGGCCCGGCGAAGTGCTCGCGTTGATCACGCCGTTCCTCGACGCGCGCTGAGCGGCGGTCATGCACGTGGCGGCACCGTAGAAGAAGTGCATGATACGAAGGGAGCCGACCTTCCGCAGACCCACGTACGCGAGCCGTCGGCTCATGATTCTGCGCCGTGCCCGGTTTCCGTATGGGCATGTCCGACTCGCCATCCAGCCGGGTTGCCGTGCACCAACCGGGCTACTGGTAACTCTCGAGGTCGGTGGTGACGTCGTCGGGCATCCGGGCCGCGCCGTCCTGATAGGCGGCGTCGAAGGCATCCCCGCCGAGCGCCGCGCGGGCGGCCGTCGTGATGCGGTCGATCTCCGTCTGTTCGGACGGGGCGGCCGGCGCGGAGGCCGCCCGCCGCGCGGAGCCGGCCGCGCCCAGCAGCCGGGCCGACGTCTCGTGGTCTCCGGCGAGACCGGCGGCTCCGGCCAGTCCCTCCAGCGCCATGCGGCAGTCCGGGGCGCGCCTAGCGTGCGGGAGGCCCGGAGCGCTCGCAGGTTCAGCCGCCTGGCCTGGGCGGCCGCGGGCCTGCGCGTCGGGACGGCTGACGCCATCACGGATGTCCGGGTGCACAGGACGGGCCGGATGGACGGGCCCGACCTGGTGATCGAGGCCACCGGATCACCAGCCGGCCTGCGCCTCGCCCTCGAGCTCGTCCGCGACGGAGGCGAGGTCGTGCTCCTGGGTACCCCGCGCGGCACATCGACGTCCGACACGACGAATCTGATGAGCGCGATCCACTACCGCGGCCTGCGGCTCACCGGCGCACTCGAATGGCTGCTGCCGTTGCACAGCAGCCCATGGTCGGCCCGGTGGTCGCTGTACGACAGCTACCACACCCTGATCGGGCTGCTCCGCAGCGGCGCCCTGGCGCTCGGCGGCTGGCAGGTACGTACCGTAAGCCCAGACGAAGCGCAGGCCGTGTACAGCGAGCTCGCGGACGAGCCGCCGCATGCCCACGCGGTCGTCTTCGACTGGGCGCCGTGACAGCGCGCGACTTCAGCACGAGGAAGGACTTAGCGTCATGGCACCAACGTCGCTGCATGCGCTGTACGTGGACGCGCCGGATCATCAGCAAGTCCCCACGCTACTCAAGATAAGTGAGGCGAGAATCTCGCTTCCCCCGCTCCTCCGCGGTGCTGTAGGCGCCGCGACCGAGGATCAGCTGGATAGAGCGCTCACCATCCAGCATGCGATCAAGCATGTCGGCGGCAAAGGCAGCAGCATCATCAACCTGACCTCGCATGCCATCAACCCGCCGATGTACTCCCGGGCCGGAACCGTCGGCTTCGATATCGCGGCTGGGCGTTGGTCACCGGGTTATGAGAGCGTGGCGGCCTGCGATCGTTCGATCGCTTCGGCGACGGCCGTCTTGTTGCCGTATTCCCAGCTGCGGTGCTGGATGATCCGCTCGATCCTCCAGCCGCCGGGCGTGCGGAGCATGTGGTTGGTGTAGGAGCCGCGCAGGAGGTAGTACTCGCCGTTGCCGGAGCCGCGGAGCAGGTGCTGGGCGAACATGTACGAGTGGCACACCGCGCGGTCGGGGTCGCCCGGGTCGAACTCGATGACGTGGTTCGGGCTTATGTGCTGGGTGGCGGTGAAGCCGTTGAGTGCGGTGGAGATCCGCCCGACCAGGTCGTCGCGCGAGACCGTGGCTGCGGGCATGCCTCCTGCGGAGAAGTCGGCGTAGACCGGGTCGGTGAAGCAGTCGCCGAACATCGTCCAGTCCCGCCGGTCGACGCCCATGGCGTACTTGATCACCTGCTCGCTGATCTGGGCGCGGTCTTCGAGCCGGCGGATGCGGGCTTGGAGATCGTCGGTCACGGCATGTCCTTCCGGTGGGTGGCGCCAGGTGGCGCCTCAACGTAATTGTACTGTGTCAGATCATCTTGCTCAAGACGATCTAGCCCTGGATCGTCTTGCCAGGCCGCTATCATGGGAGCGTGCCTGAACGCGACGACCGTGCGCCGGGCAGCCCCGGCGTGGATGACCTGACCTGGCTGGCCTATCGTGCGGCCCACGCGCTGGGCGAGGCATTCAACAAGGTCGCCCGCGAGGCAGGACTGGCTGACCTGCGTGACTGGCTTGTCCTCGCCCTCGTCAGCGGCGACGGCACCCCGCGCACCCAGCTAGAGATCGCTACCCAGCTCGGCATCGACAAGTCCACGCTGGTCCCGCTGCTTGACCGGCTGGAGCGCGACGGCCTGATCGTGCGCGCCGTCTCCGAACGCGACCGGCGCGTCCGGATCCCCCAGGCCACCCCGGCCGGCATCAAGGTCGCCGAGAAGGTCGCCATCGCCCGCGACGCCGCGATCAACGACCGGCTCTCGGCGATACCACCGGACCAGCGGGCCACCTTCCACGCCATGCTCTGGAGCATCGTCGGCGCAGCCGATCATCCTCACTAATACCGCCGACCTGCCAATCCCGGGCGACATCCGTGCGGGGTGTCAGAAGTCTGCCTGGCCTGTGAGCTGCGGCAATACCCAGTCCTGGGACTTGGCGGAACGGCATCATGATGATCCGTGTCCGTGCGCCTGCTCTACCTCATTTTCGTCCGGCTCTGCGGCTGGCTGGTCCTGCTTGGCCGTTCATCGGCATCCAAGGACGCAGAACTGCTTGTGCTGCGGCACGAGGTCGCCGTGCTACGACGGACCAATCCGCGGCCCCGGCTCGACTGGGCCGACCGGGCAGTCTTGGCCGCGCTGATCCGGCTCCTGCCCGCGAGGCTACGGATGCACCAGCTGATCACCCCGGGCACCGTCCTGCGCTGGCACCGCCGCCTGATTACCCGCAAGTGGACCTACCCGAACCGCATAGGACGACCTCCGGTCAGCGCCCAGATCACTACGCTGATCACGCAGCTCGCCACCGAGAACAACGCCTGGGGATACCAGAGAATTCAAGGCGAGCTGCTCAAACTCGCCCCAGTTCTGCCGGTAGACGACGAACTCGAAGTCCCGGCCGGACAGCGGGTGGAACGGGTGGGTCACACGGGCGCGTCGGTACCGATCATGCCGATCGGGTGTAGTCGACGATGCGGGGCAATGCTTACGCCGAGAGGTGGGTGCGCACCGCCGGGCTGAGGTCACCGACCGGATGCTGATCGCCGGGCCGCGCCAGCTGGAATTATCGCCCGGCGCCTGTCAGGCCTGGGCGCACCAGGCGTCAGCGTTTCCGGCCGACGCCTCCGAACATCGCCACCTCGTCGGGCTCGCCGAAGGGACTGGCCTCGGGGCGCCAGCGCGAGCATGACACGACCCCGGGCTCCAGTAGCTCCAGCCGGTCGAAGAAACGGGCGATCTGTTCGGGAGTGCGCTGGGTGAGCTTGGGCGTCCCGTGCTCGTTCCAGAACGCGACTGCGGCGTCCACGTCGGGCATGGCCGGGCTGGTGATGGTGTGGGACAGCACCAGGTAGCTGCCGGAGGGGATGGCATCCACCAGGCGGCGCACGATGCCGTACGCCTGCTCGTCGTCGTTGATGAAGATCACCACCCCGAGCAGGGTCACGGCGACCGGCTGGGTGAAGTCCAGCGTGCGGGCGGCTTGGTCGAGGATCGCGGCGGGGTCGTGCAGGTCGGCGTCGAGGTAGGCGGTGGCGCCTTCGCGGGTGCTGGTGAGCAGAGCGCGCGCGTGCACCAGGACCAGAGGGTCGTTGTCGACATAGACGATGCGTGACTCAGGCGCGACCGACTGGGCGACCTGGTGGGTGTTGTTGGCTGTCGGGAGCCCGGTGCCGATGTCCAGGAACTGGCGGATTCCTGCCTCGCCGGCCAGGTGCTGGACCGCGCGGACCAGGAACGCCCGGTCGGCGCGGGCGTAGTCGCCGATGCCGGGGTGGAGCTGGCGGATCTGATCGCCGACCTCCTGGTCGACCGGGTAGTTGTCTTTGCCGCCCAGCCAGTAATTCCAGATCCGGGCCGTGTGCGCTATCGTCGTGTCGATCTTGGGCTTCGGGCTGGACACGGACGGGCTGTCGGTCACCTGATCGCTCCTCTGGACTAGGTTGTGGTCGATCGGTATCTACGGATGCGTGCCGCCCGGCCCCGCGGGCATGCAATCGCGGATTGGCGCCCGCCGTGTGCCACTCACAGGACCTGCGGAACGGGCCGGGGCTCAGGTATTCCTGAGTAGCGCTCTGATCATATTCGTGCTGGCGGTGTCGGTTTCGGCCTGGACGCTCAACTGGTCCATGATCGTCAGGTAGTTGATGACGTCGCCGGGCTGGTCGAGGTAGACCGCGCTGTTGAGCTGTTCGAGGTAGACCACATCGGGCAGGTCCGGTTCGGGGAACCGCAGGATACTGAACGGACCGCCGGCGGCAGCGTGCGGACCGGCGCCGAACGGGACGACCTGCAGCGTGACATTAGGCAGATCGGTAACCTGCAGCAGGTGCTCCAGCTGGGCGCGCATCACCTTCGGGCCGCCCGGGGACCGGCGGAGCGCCGCTTCGTCCAGGACGGCCCAGAACTCCGGCGCTCCGGGCTGGGTCAGCAGCTCCTGGCGCCTCATCCGGAGGCTTACCCGG
>WNGR01004775.1_pt1 | contig 32174 bp, 41 predicted proteins | sample 5407581 | NCBI WGS metagenome assembly WNGR01 (sample SAMN13153383, study PRJNA577476) | soil metagenome | isolation source: 80 cm soil or saprolite under Garry oak tree replicate 2 | place: USA:California | collected 2016-06-15
GTCATAGTCCGTCGACATGTGATAATAGGTCACATGGCACAATAGAGTCACGACAACAATAGAGACACGAGAACATACCGAGTCACGAGTCTGTATAGTAGGTGGTCACATGAGTCAAGCCTGTGAGTCACCATGAGTCACAGAGAAAAGGTTAACATGGGGTAAAATAAAGGAAAATAAATAGAACGGTTCCGGGACGTAACAAATAGGTGCTGCAGAACCGCTTGAGCGACTGTTCACTGATCCCTGTATATTCATGGATATCCAAATCATGAAGACCTTGAAGAGACATGGAAAGAGCCATCTCTTTGAGTTCATCAGATATGTGGTGGCTGAGGGTTTTGGAGGGGAAGGAAGAGGGGGTTATATTGAGATGGCAACACTGCCGAACACTGTGAAGTGGATAACACCCAGATAACTATTCCATAACTCAATTTTTGCAATATAACCAATTTCCTGAGAATTTCTCCTCCCACTTATTTATGAACCCCATTTGTGAATTTCATAAGTCTGAACCATGTGTATTTTTTGAAGGGGACTATCAATATGGATTTGGCTGTAACAGCAGCATGAAATGCATAAGCTACTATTCAGTTACAGATAAGAAGCATCCAAAACACAATCATGAAATATTTCTTCACCAATCACCTCACTCAATCAACCCTGTGCTGGAATCTCTCTTTTTCTTTTTTCTGATAAAACCACAATTCCAATTGAGCCTTAGGGCACCATCAACTCTGATTTAGCCTATCACTAACAAAAGAACAAAGTTAGCAGTTCTTAAATGCAGGCAACCCAGCCCACACCTTTTTCTAGTCCTCTTCCATCCTGGATTCCTTAGAAGAGTTCTGGATGCTTTGTATTCACTCCCAACTACATTGTTACCACCCACATTATTTTCACAGGCATATTTCTGGTTATCCTCTAATAAGCACCAATCATGTGCAGCTAAGACCCACTTACCTTGCTTTTGTCAAGTGCTTTCATGTGCTCATGGGTTATGCCTGACTGGCTAACATCAAAAACCCCAGAGTAGATGCAAGTGTTTTGTGGGAGGTTGTTCAAAGTCTGATGACACAAGGATACTGTTTTGCCTTCATTATCTGTAATAAATGCATGGCACCACTTGCGATCCTTTCTAATTTCAGGTGAAATGGACCTCTCAATATTAGTGAGGCCACCTTTCTTCACATTGTGCTTCTTAGAGATGGTCACTTGAACTGTGATAATGAGTTGGTTAGTAAAGATGATGGCATCAATGGCAGTGAAGTTTTGGGATGCAGGCAACAAACAAAGTGGAAGTTTATCCACATTTATGTTCCTCAACGCAGTCAAGCTGCTGAAAATATTTGTCTGCTCCTCCCCACACACTGGAATTTGGAGGTCAGACTGGCAAGCTATAGCAGGGGAGCAGTGAAGAGGTTCCACATTCAGATGGGGGTTGGAGGTTAACCAAGAAAGAAAGAATCTCTTGAACATGGTGCCTGCAGATGCTTTGAACCCTGGTTGCTTTGATATTGTGTGGTAAAATTTGATTCTCTCTTGGGTGTGGGCATCGGCAGCAGCATATGAGATAATTGTCCTAATCTGATCAGTTGCCATGTCCACAATTTGGATCCTTCTCTCCCCCACAGTTTTGGCCTTTGGTTGGATGGAAAAAAGAATGCTTATCACATCAAAGCTCTCTTCAATAGTGTAATAGTTCCTGACAAAACGTCTTGCAGCATTCTTTATAGCCTCTTCATATGCAACTTCCAGAGTGGGGTCCCATGATAATTGCATGCAGGTGTGTACAGAAGGACCCCACCTTTTGTAAAAGTGTTGGATATCACTGACATTGAGATTGAGTACTTTGCTGTAGGGAAAGGTTCCAGTAAGCAAAAAACACTTGTAGAAACCAAGTCAGACTGACCCAAGAGCTGTTATCTCACCAATAGAAAAGTGGTCCATTACAAACATATCCACTGAATGCTGTTTTTCCCACTCTTTCCACCTTCTCTCCAATGGAGAGGTAGTGTGGACAATCCATGCAAATTGCTGCTTAGCAGCATCCAAAAACGTGTTGCAAGGCTGCTTGGCTCGGTAACTTGAATCAGAAAGAGCCCAGGCTCCTATAGGGATAACATAAGGATTTGCTAGTTCGTTGGGGTATATGTTGACATGGGTGCCTTGAAAGACAAGGAAATGGCTAGATAGTTGAAGGGCAACAGGTTTCTCTTTGCTTAACAGGTAAAGCAGTAAGTAATAGAGAAAACAGGATTTCCCTTGATTGGCAATTATTAGCAGAGCAATTGTCAGCAAGGAGAGCATACCATTTCCTGGTTGACCAGTTACGACAACACCGCCGCAGTTGTGATCCCTTGCAGTGGAATACCAGTCTTGAAGCCTCTCGAAAGCACTGTCATATTCTTTGCGTATTAGAAGAACACGTTCACAGTGACCAAGCTGTCTCAGGTCATCATAATAGGCCATTGGGAGGTATTTGCAGCTGTTCCCGTTGTCATCGAGTACTTTGTGCAGTTTGACATCAAGACCATTCCCCCAGAAGGTTTTGCGCAAATTATCAGCAGCTTGCCAAGTTCTCGCAATGTCAGGCGACAGGGACTCAGAAGACAGGGGAGCAGAGAGCATCTCTGTCACTAAAAAACCTGGTGGTTCGTATAATGCACAAGTTGGAGCCAGACTCACCACTCAGCAGCCTAACACATACATGCAGGTGACTTTGTTTTGGCCGATCCGACCATATTTCGTTGATGCGTTGCATCGGATCCATCTCTGTGGCATCCGGCATCCGCAACTTACGAATAGCTCCCCGATGTGGTTTGGGGTCAATGTCAACCTAAGTGAAGACAGAAAAGTCGGTCTGAGGAACAGAAATGAAGAGTCTTGAGGTGGCGGACCTTCAGTAGAACCAGCCTCCTAGCATCGACATCCTTGCAATAGCTATTGGACCACTGTTTCTGAATCTCCATTTTCAATTCGAAAACGTCCTTGTCCTTGTCAATGACGACCTTGGCGAGGGCGTCTTTGCCCTCAATGAAGTACCAGAGTGCGTAATCGGCCATCGTAGAGGATACTAGAAGAAAGGGGGCTGGTTCACTCTCGACAGTGGCAGTGGAGATGGACTCCACATCTGCCGTGCCGAACGATCTCCGACTTCATTGCTCACCCGAAGCTCCTGTCAGGAAACATCTGGGTTGCTGACCTATCGTCATTGACTATAGCCTTGGAGAGCCTTGTTTCTAGCGATGAGTCATTGCTGCACTCAAGCACTCCAATCATGCGTTCTCGACCTCATCGTAACCAAACCCGCAATTGGCAAAGCTGGCTACGGTAAAGCAGTTCCATTGCTGACAAATATTTCGACCGTGCCAAACGCAGTCAGGCGGCCCGCCAGACGCCTCGACTACGTAGTACCACAAACGGACTACCCTCCTTTCATTTCCGGGGTGTCAGCAACTATTTGGAGGACTTTTGTGGCTCAGATCGGCTGCCCTGGACTCGGCATTGTTTGTCGGGATAGACTACTCGCATCAATGTTTTGGCTTACGAGTTGCCCAACTTTTGAAGTTCATCAATCGCAGGAAGACCCCCAGCTAACCTTTTTCGAGAAGGTAGAGATTTACTTTTTCTCTACTGCCTGCACCACCCTCCAAGTTTATCATGAAAATCATTCCGGTATTGCAATTTGCATATCATTCGAAGACCTAGAATTCCCACTTTCGCGCATATTTCATCGGTTCAGCCAGCTCTCCGCTGAGCTGTCCGACGTGCGCCGTCTCTTGATTGATTTACTCGGCCGTCACGCGTCACGACTCAAGCCCTCTGGACCTCTGGTAAACCAGATTAGCCCCACTGAATGGGTGCAACTCGTCCATCCATTCACCACTATGCAGACGCTGTGTGTATGCGGAGTTTTGGGTAGAGAACATTGCTCTTGCACTCGAAGACGTTGCCAGGGAGATGGGCACCGATGTGCTGTCAGCCCTTGAGTTGCTTGTCTAGAGGAAGAGCTGGTGTCATTCATTGCCAAGATCGAGCATCACACGACTCTCCTTGATCCCATTTCCTCCCAAACGCCAATGGCGAGCACTCTAGACTCTCAAATTCAACTTTTGTCGAGTAAACGACCGGAGGACGACGAGCTTAAATCATACGTTTTCGTCGGTGACCTCGGCAAGGGAAGCTTCGCGACGGTCTACAAAGGTTATACTTAAGTGCATCGCGACGTGCCCTTCTTTTTGACGACTCAACCTTTTGCTTCAGGAGACGCGACAAGATGTGGCAATCAAGACGGTCAGCTGAAGGAACCTCTCAACCCAGCTTTTTGAGAACCTTCAGAGTTGAAATCGATATTCTCAAGTCACTATCTCATCGACACGTTACAAAGTTCATTAGTATTATTGTCCATGGCATCGCGGCTGATAGCCCCTCACTGATCACCATTCAAGCGCGCCGAGCGTAACATCATGGAGAATTGCTCTGGTGGTGACCTTATGACTACATCAAGAAGCGCTGGCGCGTCGAAAATTTAGAATATATCCCAGAACCCGGGGCTGCACCCCAGTATCGTCCTCACCCTAGGACAGGTGGACTCGCTGAAATCCCTTTTCGCAGTTCTCTGAGGCAGCTCGGTACGAGTGTCCTGGCTTATCTCCCCCCCACAACCACTCAGAATCTAGATCTCTAGCACATGCACCCAAGTTCTTGCGGCAACGAAGCCTGATTCATACAAGCCACAAACTGCTCTTTCGACCAGGAGGAGAGGAAGATTTGGCTCGCGGACACCCCCTAGGTGTTCCTCACCTCAAAGTAGCCGATTCCAGCCCTGCGCGATTACTTCCAAACGCTATGATGGCAGAGACTGTTTGCGGATCTCCTTAAGCCCCTTTTCGCCACCTGTGGCTCGGCAACTCAAGCGTACCTTCCCCGCAGGTTGTACACGGCACCAGAGATCCCAAGTTATCAAAAGTTCAAGGCTGATTTCTGGTCTGTCGGTGCCGTATTTTACGAAATGTCTGTTGGAAAGGCCGCTTTTCTTGCCTCCAATCACGTCGAACTCCTCAAGAAGATCGACCATTCGAAAGGAATTACGTTTCCAGATGAGGACCCCTGACATCAGCCGCGCCCGGGCGCACCCCAGGTCATCCCCCCAGACATCAAAAGGCTTATGCATACTCTCCTACGGTGCAGCCCTACGGTGCGCGCGAGCTTTGAAGCTATGACAGATTCCAAGTTTCCCCGTCCAGTCCCTGTCCGGCCTCCTACTCCGGCGCCCCATGAGCCAATGGATGACGGAAAGATCCCCAAACACCATTGCGTATCCCACCCGAGGTTCTGGACCTCCACGCGATGATTCCGCCAAGCAAGTTCAACGTTAGAAGGCGGGAGAGCGAGGCTGCATCTCCTTCTCAAGAAGGTCCATCATTCGAGGAGAGATGGACTTCTCAGAAGAGAATACGTCCTGGTAGGTGATGCACAAGGCGTCGAATTCAACAGAGCGGTGGATAGTACGCATTTCACAATACCTAGGTTACCGATATTGAACTCGGATCGACACACAGGGATCAACGGTGCCCGACGTCAGCCGCTCCTTGATCGTCGTGTGCCTCGAACGCCTCCCTCTACCAACGATGAGAAGCGCCCCCTGACCTCCCGCACCACCTCCCACCTAATTCACACCTAATTTCAACCTTCCCACCACCACCGAACCCGGGCAATGTAACATCGGGTCGCTTCGCAACAAACGCCCTCTCGCGTGCTCTAACCATCGCGCCGAAGGCTTCGGCGCGAGCGCGAGCACCCCGCGCCCCCCGCCGCACTTTATCGGACACCAGAAAGGGGTATACTTGCATTCCCCACGGATGCGCACTGCAAGCTTGGGTGGTGCGGGCGAGGTCGACCCGGTGGAGGACGAGCTGTTCGTGCGTTGGAGCAGCTGGTGCAGAAGACTCACGTGATCATGCGCTGGGCGGATGAGATGTGCCCATCAACACCCCTACTCACTCATTTTCCTCCTGCTATGGTTCATATTCATGACATGTCCTCTCTATCCCTCATTATTTTTCCATCCTATTTTTCAACGCCTTTCCCACAGGACGCTAGCTGTTCGACGGCGGCCGTTCTCATATTTATTTTCCACCGTTTCTTCATATCCCATTGTACCAGTACACTTCACTTGTACACCCCTCCTACTCGCACTTAGACCCTGGACCATGCACCGCCCGGAACACAGAAGATATCTCATACATGTACTATCTTTCTTAGTGCTCGTGGTCGAGGGATCGATTCATTAGAAATCGAAACTTTGGTCGAGGTCTGCGTGCAGGTGTGCTTTCATGCCCGATGGAAGAAGTGGCTAATTTTTGGTCCCCAGCGCAATCATGATGTAGCCTGAAACAACGCCGTCGTAATGTCATGTCCGTCGTGAATGGGGATAGATAAGTACGACGCACTAAAGGGCATTTCGACGCTCTCGCGCGCGTTGAAGCGGACCGTCGGGTAATCCTGCGCAAAGGGCCAAGCTGTTAGGTTAGGTTAGGAAGCTACCGTAGGGCGACGAGCGCGAGGCGGGAGAGCGCGTACGTACGACAGAAGGGATCTCGAGCGGGACTGCCCTCGCAAACAAACCCATCAGTCTTTTTTTTTCATCGTACCGCTGCATCTGGAAGAAAACAGCGGACATGTATGGGGGAGGGAGACGGAGACGGACCGCAATCCACTACGACGCGCTTCGTCACGCCGAGCGTCATGTCCGTGGTCATCTTCACGGGGCCCAAATGGCGCGTTGGGAAACCTAGCGCGCACAGCTCGGGGGTGCGATGGCGCGGCGGGTCGTCGCCAAATCCACCAACGCATCACCGTCACCGCCACCATTACCATCACCATATGACGCAAGCACACATACCGAGTATACCCTGCGCAGGGTTTTAAACTGTAGACGCCGTGAAGAAGCGGGACGCACGCTGAAAAGGAACTACGCAAACTCGCCCGCGTCGCCGTCGGACGGCGCCTCCGCGGGGGCGGAAGCGGGGGAAGCCGGGTCGGCGCGGCAGCCGAGGCGCTCGAGAGGTGCATGAACGCGACGGACGCGACGGGGCCCGCGAGCATGTACATGTGCTATGACAATAGGCGTGCGAGCGCAGTCCCAGTGGTAAGTTTGCATTGTTTATATATATATGCTTGGTTGGAATGATGGAGCGAGGAGAGAGAGAAAGATGGGACGAGATGGGACGTCAGTGAGCAGCTCGGGAGCGCCGCAGCTGTACCGCTGGCAGAAATTGAGAGACTCCGGGTTGAGATCAATGGCCCATGCGTGTCCGGGAAAGGGAAGCTCACGTCCTAAAAGTCGGAGGCCAAGCCAACATTGTCGAGCAGCGTGATGAGCAGCAAACGCAAGGGGGAACACATGCCAGTACTTTCCTGTCGAGGATGGCGCAGGTAGAGCACACGGTACAATCTGATCATCAATCATGTACACTGAGGGTAAAAGAACTGTCAGGGGTAAACATAGACTACTAGTAATGAGAATCCATATGAGGTCCCTTAGTATACGGTGCCAAAACGGTCTGTGGCATATGTCCCGGGATATAAATTTTTAAAAAAGAAAAAAGGAAAACGTGTGGAGAGTTCCAAAAATGTTCGGACCATTGAAAAGAAAAAGAACTAGTTTGTACCCTCATCTTCATAACCTGGCGGCGCCTCAAATCTCTCCGCACGGAGTTGCTGCATCTCACGCATCAAAAACTCAACTTCCGACTGAAGTCTTAGAGCTTGAGCTTCCCGAGATGGTGTGGCGGCACCCCGTTCGATAGTGGCAGTCGGGGAAGGACCAGGTGGTAACACGTCAGTGGATTGGGAACGCAAATTGTCCTCGCGCAGCCGCGCAAGCTCCTTGCTGGACAAGCCGATGGGGATAGGCACCACACGTGGCGATGGGGGCGGTGAGTCCGATGGGGTGGACGCATGGACCAAAGGAACGATCTCTGGGTCAGGCCCAGTCCGCCAGTTCGTCTGAGAACCTGTTTCCGGCTCTGCTGCCCCAGCAAGTGTTGGGTCGAATGGCGTCACTATCATTGGCAAGTCCCGTTCAATGACGCCTCCCTCGAACGAAGACCGAGCGGATTTGCGTGTACGTCTTCGTCTTCGTCCCACCAAGGCGATGGCCCCAATTGCGAGTAAAGCCGCAACGCCACCTATGACACCCCCGGCAATCGCACCGGTGTGCAATTTCGATTTCGATTGCGATGAAGTCACGGGATCGGCTGTTATCTGGAGGGCAGGAACTCTGAGAAATAGTGTGTCAGACATCGAAAAAGGGCGCCTGCTGTAAACGAACTTGAGAGCTAACGGTGCATACATTGCACCCTGCGCAGGGCTAGACCGATACGATAATATTAGTTAGCACCCAACGAATGGAAACCGCAAGGAACTTACCTGGCCCTTCCCGAGTAGATTGATCCAGTAGTGCCGTCGTAATAAACCGGGAACACGCCTGCGCTTGCGTTGTAAGACGCTCGGTTGTGAACTCTCGAAATAAGATTTGTGCGTAGGTCTTGATTCGAGGTCATAGCGGCTGCAAACAAGGTCCAGCCTAAAACCACATCAGCTCAGACAAACTTCAAAAGGAAAACTCTTCCAACTGGATGCTGCTCTGCTGCTTGTGCCCTTGTCGTAGTTATCCACTGGCAAGCCATAGTAAGTGCTAAGATTCGAAGTCAATGTGAGGTTGTTGATGAAACTGCTTTGACCGTCGTAGACCTGGAAAGCGATGAGCGTCAAGATAAGACAGAAATCAACTGACACCGACAGACGATTCGACCACGCTAGTGCCTAACCATACATCAGCAAATAGATTATAACCCAATGTCCACGAGTTCGCGAGCCCGTATGCCGCGAATAGGTGTTGGTCACTATACAGTGCGAGGCCTTTCCATTGACTGTAAAGGCTCGCGGCTGTATTCTATAATCGAGTCAATTTCGCCACAACGCATCTAACATATCTACACGAACAGAATACTTGTCAGCATCGGCCGTCTGTTTGACAACTGAGCTCATTTTTGACATGGCTTTGATAGCAATAATACCCTTGATTGCGAGGTTAGTCTGATTGCTGGCCGTTAGTCCATCTGCAGATATTCTGAGTTAATGGTCGTCCAGATTATCAGCAAAAAGAATCATCAAAGGAAACAACGCACTCATCGTGGTTCAACAGCGTCGAGTCGGACAAATAATTAGCCCAGGACGTTAGCAGAGAATACTGTTCGGTTTTGTTGGTCCGCCAATAATACCCAATAGGCTTCGTACGTACGTATCTGCTTATCAGGCTACCATCTCCAGTTGCACGAGCGTAGGCGTAAGTCATGATCAACATATTCCCAGACTCTGTACAGGTCAAAACGAATAGATCAGTGATACGCAATATTTGCAAGAGAGATACAGACGCTCGACTCTTTGGCTTCGATTTGGATTACTGATTGTGACATTGGGGTAATTCAGCCCTTTAGGTCCTTAATAATCAGTGCTTCGAGTCTCTCCGGTTCTAGGACGCACCTAGACCAGCAGCCGCGTACGGGACGTAGCTGAGAGACGCTTGAAGCTGAAACAGAGGCTCAAGAAGGAGCCCACCCAGTTTAGGATCAATGTACATGAATGTTGGAAACGCAGAATACAGTGTCTCGACAGCATTGACCCGGCTTGACAAGGTCAGGATATGTCTCCCACCCGACGCACAATGCTAACTCACTTTGTGTTCGTGTTCAACCCACCGATATTCTTCATGAACGCCATCACGTCTGACTTGTTGGGGTTAAGACTTGCGTCAAACCCAATTGTCACTTGAATGCTGCCATATACTTGTGCGGTTGCGAGGGACACCAAATCTCCAAGCGCTCCCGAGACAGCAGCGGCGTCCCCGAGGATCTTCGAGTCCAATTGCTGAGCTCTTGACGAAGCATTAGCAAAATCATTGAGGAAGTCAGGGATCTGCGATAATGTGAGACACATCATTCCTTGGTGAATATAGCTACTGACTAAGGAGGTGTCATCGGGATATTGAATTTTGTAGAACAAGCTACGCTGCCGAGGAGAGTTTGTGGATGAATCTGTGTATTGGATGACCGGGTCCGTGGTAAATCCGATAGTCCAGACGACGGGATCTTGTGTAGCTTGGATGGTGCCGAGGTCGCGCGATATGGCAAAAACTGGGTAGTTAGGGCTGATGGGACGAAAAGTCGGGTCCGTTAGGTTGTCCAGGGTCCCTTGATGCTGGAATAATCCGCGGGTACCCTCATCCAGACCCGTCTTGAATGTGATTTTATCACCCTAGATCATCGACCATGAGTAGCGAAATGCAAATCGCACCATTGCCACTCACGCTCCTCATGGCATAGTACAATGTGCCCCATTCTGCCTGAGTGCTGATTTCGTTGAACACGGCTGGGTTCTCGAGTCCGACCGCATGGTAGATGACATTATTATCACTTGTCGTATTCCATCTAATCTCCTGGCTTTTATCCCCTGACAACCATTCTGCAATAACTTTGAGAAACAGTGGAGTGGGAACAACGATAATGATTTGACCCACCTCCACTGAGATCCGAATACACCTGCACAGCATGAGCCGCGCCGTCCAGCGATTCGGCAGTCAATGACAGGTATGAGAACGGGATTGATTGCTTGACCCAATCTCCGGGCTAAAACGAAAGTGTAAGTAGATAATAAAGCCGACGACAGACCCCACTTCGAACCTCGATCGGATTCAGGAAGGTGAGGATAAATTGCATTGGCCCGGCTTGCGCGGTGAATTTGGTCTGGGTAGGCGTAATTACCGTGTTGGTGAGGTCCACACTTCCGTCCACGCTAGGCGAATATCCCAGGAACGAGTAGGTTATATTGTCGACACGCACGTGCACGGGTATGCCAAGGTTCTGATATGCGGTAAATCTAGGCATTATGTCGAGTGAAAGGAAATAACATGCTTCATTAGAGGCAGACTCCGGTCGATTGGCAATGGTCGTTGGCCATATTCTTCCGAAGGTCGTCCCATTGGTAGTAAAGTACCAGGAACTGAGGTACGGCGAGCGAACGGCGAGAGGGATTGCCGCGGGAAAAAGGGTTTGCTGAGCTCTTCTATATTGGACAAGGGAAAACAGGAGAATTAGCAAGTCGATCATTTGCGCCTATAGTCGGGTCTTCGCCTGAGTCGGCTCTGGATGATGAAGAAACCCCGGCACAGGGAGGGATTGATCACTCGCCGTGCAGCCAGCACAAGGTTATGTTGACAACGCAAAATGGGGAACGGCTACGAGCCGGAGTCCATCACGCAGCATCGCTTTACGAGAAAGGCTTCTGATTCGCTCAGTTGTGGGTGTGAAATTTTTTCTGTAAAGGCGCTTTTATGTCTGTATCTAGCTTCTTTTTGTCTGCGAGTAGACGTAATGGACCCGGATTTGAGGTGTCAGTGGATGTGTCAGCGTCACGCGTGTCGAGCCCGAGATGTACGGTACTGTACGAGAGTACGAGACCTGCCCATGCTCCAACAGCAAATTCCACTTGGAAAATGACAGACCAAGCCTGGCCCGCTATTTGTCCCGCTCCAAGTGAGAGTGCATTTGGGTCTGTCGTTTCCTCGCCAGGTTATTTACCATACTTAGCGCGCACGTGGCCGGGCCGGAAGGGAACCTGGTTGTGAGGGAAAATCCCTTTACGCATATGCGGCACATCCCCTACCGTATGTAGCGTTGGGGACTTAGACACATAGCGCCCGTGGTCAGGCCGGTCAGGTGCGGTGTGGTCTCCTACCCACTAAAACCTCACGGGCATAGAGCCAGTTAGACCGGTGACTGGTGACCATTCGCTCTATGGGGTGCCAGCTGCGCTTAGGACGCTCGATAGATGGAGCGAGGAGAGATGGGACGTCAGTGAGCGGCTCGAGAGCGCTGTAGCTGTACCCCAGAAATTGAGAGACTCTGGGTTGAGATTAATGCCCCTTGCGTGTTTCGGGCAAGGGAAGCACATGTCCTGCCAAAATTGACAAGCGAGAGGCCAAGCCAACGTTGTCGAGCAGCGTGATGAAAAGCAAACGCGAGGAACACACGCCAGTACTTTCCTGTCAAGGATGGTAGAGCACAGTACAAGTTAATCATGAATCATGTACTGGGCAAAGGACTGTCAGATGCAACGTAGCCTACTACTATTACCGTGGGAGGTAATGACAATCCACATGAGGTCACTGAGTATGCGTACCAAAAACTGTCTGTGGTATAAATGGATTTTAAAAAAGGAAAACGTGTGGATATTTTAAGACAATTCCAAAAATGTTCGGACCCTTGAAAAGAAAAGGAACTAGACTATGCGCCCCCGTCCTCATAACCCGGAGGCGCCTCAAATCTCTCTGCACGAAGTTCTTGCATCTCACGCCTCAAAGACTCAACTTCCGACTGAAGTCTCCGAGCTTCCGTAGATGATGTGGCGACACCCCGTTCGGTGGTGGCAGTTGAGGAAAGACCAGATAGAAACGCGTCAGTGGATTGGGAACGCGAACTGTCCTCGCGCAGCAGCGCAAGCTCCTTGCTGGACAAGCCAACGGGGATTGGCACCACAAGTGGCGATGGTACCGGTGAGTCCGATGGGGTGGACGCGTGGGCCAAAGGAACGATCTCTGGTTCAGGCCCAGTCCACCGTTGCTGCCACTTCGTCTGAGAACCTGTTTCCAGCTCTGCTGCCCCAGTAAGTGTTGGATTGAATGGCGTCATGGTCATTGGCAAGTCCGGTTCAATGACGTCTCTCTCGAACGAAGACCCAATGGATTTGCGTCTACGACTTCGTCGACCCCGTGCCACCAAGGTGATGGCCCCGATTGCGAGTAAAGCCACAACGCCACCTATGGCGCCTCCGGCAATCGCACCGGTGTGCGATTTCGACTGCGATTTCGATGAAGTCCCAGTCGTCACGGGATTGGCTGTTATCTGGAGGACAGGAGCTCTAAGAAATACTAAGTCAGACATCGAAAAAGGGCGCTTGCTATAAACGAACTTGAGAGCTAATGGTGCATACATTGCACCCTGCGCAGGGCTAGAGACCGATGCGGTAATAATAGTTAGCATCCGACGAACGGAAATCGCAAGGAACTCACCTGGCCCCTCCACGGTAGATTGATCCAGTAGTGCTGTCGTAGAAAAGCGGGAACACGCCTGCGCTTGCGTTGTAAGACGCTCGGTTGTGAACTCTCGAAATAAGATTTGTGCGTAGGTCTTGATTCGAGGTCATAGCGGCTGCAAACAAGGTCCAGCCTAAAACCACATCAGCTCAGAAATTTTCAAAAGTAAAACTCTTCTGACCGGATGCTGCGATGTTTGTGTCCGTGTTGTAGTTATCGACTGGCAGGCCATAGTTGGTGAAGTTCGAAGTCAATGTGAGGTTGTTGATGAAACTGCTTTGACCGTCGTAGACCTGGAAAGCGATGAGCGTCAAGATAAGACAGAAATCAACAAACACCGACAGACGATTCAACCACGCTAGTGCCTAACCATACATCAGCAAATAGGTTATAACCCAATGTCCACAAGTTGGTGAATCCGTATGCCGCGAGTAGGTGTCGATCACTATCCAGTGCAAGGCCTTTCCATTGACTGTAAAGACTCGCGGCTGTATTCTATAATCGAGTCAATTTCGCCGCAACGCATCTAACACATCCGCACGCACAGAATACTTGTCAGCTGCAGATGTTCTGAGTTAAAGGTCATTCAGATTATCAGCAAAAAGAATCATCGACGGAAACAACGCACTCATCGGGGGTATACAGCGTATAGTTGGACAAGTAATCAGCCCAGGATGTTAGCAGAGAATACTGTCAGGTTTGTTGGTCCTCCACAGGTACCCAATAGGAGCTTCGTACGTACGTATCTGCTTATCAGGCTGCCATCTCCAGTTGCACGAGCGTAGGCGTAAGTCATGATCAACATATTCCCAGACTCTGTACAGGTCATAAGAAATAGATCAGTGATACGCAAGACCTGCAAGAGAGATACAGACGCTCGACTCTTTGGTTATGATATGAATTGCTGATTGTGACATTAGGGTACAGCCCTTTAGGTCCTCGATAATCAGTGCTTCGAATCTCTCCGGTTCCGTGACGCACCTAGATCAGCAGCAGCGTACGGGATTTTGTAGCTAGGGGACGCTTGAAGCCGAAACAGAGGCTCAAGAAGAAGTCCACCCAGTTTAGGATCAATGTACATGAATGCTGGAAACGCAGAATACAGCGTCTCGACGGCATTGACCCGGCTTGACAAGGTCAGATATGTCTCCCACCCGACGCACAATGTATCTCACTTTGGGTTCGACCCACCGATATTCTTCATGAACACCATCACGTCTGATTTGTTGAAGTTACCACTTGCGTCGGACCCAATTGTCACTTGAATGCTGCCATATACTTGTGCGGTTGCGAGGGACACCAAATCTCCAAGCGCTCCCGAGACAGCAGCAGCGCCCCCGAGGATCTTCGAGTCCAATTGCTGAGCTCTTGACGAAGCATCAGCGAAATCATTGAGGAAGTCAGGGATCTGCGATAGTGTGAGACACATCATTCCTCGGTGAATGTAACTCAGCTACTGACTAAGGACGTGTCATTAGGATATTGGATTTTGTAGAACAAGCTACGACGCCGAGGAGCGTCCGCGGATGGATCTATGTATTGGATGGCCGGGTCCGTGGTAAATCCGATAGTCCAGACGACAGGATCTTGTGTAGCTTGTATGGTGCCAAGGTCGCGCGATATGGCAAAAACTGGGAAATTAGGGCTGATGGGACGAAAATTCGGGTCCGTTTGGTTGTCTAACGTCCCATTAAGCCGGAACAATACGCGGGTATCCACATCCAGACCCGTCTTGAATGTGATTTTATCACCCTAGATTATCGACCATGAGTAGCGAAATGCAAATCGCACCATTGCCACTCACGCTCTTCATGGCATAGTACAATGTCCCCCATTCTGCCTGAGTGTTGATTTCGTTGAACACGGCTGGATTCTTGAGTCCGATCGCATGGTAGATGACATTATTATCGCTTGTCGTACTCCATGCAATCTCCTGGCCTTTATCTCCTGACAACCATTCTGCAATAACTTTGAGAAACAGTGGAGTGGGAACAACGATAATGATTTGACCTACCTCCACTGAGATCCGAATACACTTGCACAGCATGAGCCGCGCCGTCCAGCGATTCGGCAGTCAATGACAGGTATGAGAATGGGATTGATTGTTTGACCCAATCTCCGGGCTAAAACGAAGGTGTAAGTAATAAATCCGACGACGTGACTCTAGTTCGAACCTCGATTGGATTCAAGAAGGTGAGATTAAATTTCATTGGCCCGGCTTGCGCGGTTAGTTTGGTCTGGGTAGGTGTAATTACCGTGTTGGTGAGGGTCACAGTTCCGTTTACTATAGGCGAATCCCCCAAGAACGAGTAGGTTATATTGTCGACACGCACGTGCACGGGCACGGCAAGGACCTGAAATGCAGTCAATTTGAGTGTTACGTCGAGTGAAGGGAAATAACATGCCTCATTAGCGGTAGAATCCGGTCGATGGGCAGAGGTCGTCGACCATATTTTTCCGATGGTCGTCCCGTTGGTAGTAAAGTCCCAAGAACTGAGATACGGCGAGCGAACGGCGAGAGGGATTGCCGCGGGAAAAAGGGTTTGCTGAGCTCTTCCATATTGGACAAGGGAAAACAGGAGAATTAGCAACTCGAAGTGGGTCATTTGTGCCTATAGTCAGGTCTTCGTCTGAGCCAGCTCTGGGTGATGAAGAACTCTGGCACAGGGAGGGATTGACCACTCGCAGTGCAGCCGGCACAAGGTTATGTTGACGATGCACACGAGATCAAGAAAAACGGGGAATGGCTGTGAGCCCCGCCCATCACGTATGCATCCCGCTTTACGAGAAAGGCTTCTGATTCGAAAGACTCATTCCCGAAGAGCGCCCAGTTGTTTGTGAGTTTGAAATTGCCCTCAGTTCAAGCGGTAACTAAAAACGACGAAGGAGCGCTCAACATGTACACTGACTCTGCCCTGCAACCGTTCGGCGCTTATTCGGCTTCCACTGCCCTGAGCGCAGCCCAAATGAATCTTGGAGAGCGTCCCGAGGCTCGGTTTCCCTGACTACATTATGTTCCTGGGTCGAAAGCCGTTGCGTTCCCACACATTATTAAGAGTATATCATCCCGTTCCCGCCCTTTGGCCAGGACTCGGATAAGTTGGGCGCTAGTTTTACTTACATATCTCCCTCTTGACGCAAGTCCTCTGCGAGGGCTTGGGCTTTGGCCTCGACTCGGAGGAGGGATCAAGGTAAAGTACGAGTTAATACGGACTGTCCTGTTTATGAATATATGAATACCAGAGCCCAAATAGTTATTTCAAGTCACGGTCATCATGGAGTCCTCACATCTCCGTCCTCACTGGCATAACCCGGCGGCGCCTCAAATCTCTCCGCACGAAGTTCTTGCATCTCACGCCTCAAAGACTCAACTTCCGAATGAAGTCTCTGAGCTTCCGAAGATGATGTGGCGGCACCCCGTTCGGGGATGGCAGCTGAGGAAGGACCAGATAACAACGCGTCAGTGGATTGGGGACGCGAAATGTCCCTGCGCAGCCGCGCAAGCTCCTTGCTGGACAAGCCGGTGGGGATAGGCGCCACACGTGGCGATGGCTCCGGTGAGTCCGATGGAGTGGGTGCGTGGACCAAAGGAACGATCTCTGGCTCGACAGGCCCAGTCCATAGTTGCTGCCAGTTCGTCTGAGAACCTGCTTCCCCAGCAAGTGTTGGGTCGAATGGCGTCACTATCATTGGCAAGTCCGGTCCGATGACTTCTCTCTCGAACGAAGACCCAATGGATTTGGGTCTACGTCTACGTCTTCGTCCCGCCAAGGCGATGGCCCCAATTGCGAGTAAAGCCGATATGCCACCTATGGCACCCCCGGCAATCGCACCCTTGTGCGATTTCGATTTCGATTGCGATTTCGATGGGGTACCAGTCGTCACGGGATTGGCTGTTATCTGGAGGACAGGAGCTCTGAGAAATATCAAATCAGACATCGAAAAGGGCGTTTCTAATAAACAAACTTGAGAGCTAATGGTGCATACATTGCACCCTGCGCAGGGCTAGAGATCGATACGGTAATATCAGTTAGCATCCGACGAGTGGAAATCGCAAGGAACTCACCTGGCCTCTCCCCGGTATGCTAACCCACTGGTGCTGTCGTAGTAAACCGGGAACACGCCTACGCTCGTGTTCCAAGACGCTCGGCTGTGAACCCTCGAAATAAGGATTGTAGGTAGGTTTTGATTCGAGGTCATAGCGGCTGTAAACAAGGTCCAGCCTAAAGCCACATCAGCTCAGACAAATTTCAAAAGTAAAAATCTTCCGACTGGATGCTGTGATCCCTATGTCCGCGCTGTAGCTGTCGACTGGCATCCCAAAAGCACTGAACGGCGAAGCCCGTGTCACGGTGAAGTTGTAAATGAAACTGCTTTGACCATCGTAGACCTAGAAACCGATGAGCATCGAGATAAGATATAAATCAACTGACACCAACGGACGATTCGACCACGCTAGTGCCTAACCATATATCAGCAAATAGATTATAACCCAATGTCCACGAGTTCGCGAGCCCATATGCCGCGAGTAGGTGTCGATCACTATCCAGTGCAAGGCCTTTCCATTGACTGTAAAGACTCGCGGCTGTATTCTATAATCGAGTCAATTTCGCCGCAACGCATCTAACACATCCGCACGCACAGAATACTTGTCAGCTTCTGAGTTAAAGGTCGTTCAGATTATCAGCAAAAAGAATCATCGAAGAAAAAACAACGCACTGATCATGGTTCAACAGCGTCGAGTTGGACAAGTAATCAGCCCAGGATGTTAGCAGAGAATACTGTCCCGTTTTCTTAGTCCTCCACGGGTACCCAATAGGAGCTTCGTACGTACGTATCTGCTTATTAGGCTACCATCTCCAGTTGCACGAGCGTAGGCGTAAGTCATGATCAACATATTCCCAGACTCTGTACAGACCATAAGGAATAGGTCAGTGATACGCAAGACCTGCAAGAGATATACAAACGCTCGACTCTTTGGCTATGACTTGAATTGCTGACTGTGACATTGGGGTACAGCCCTTTAGATCCTCGATAATCAGTGCTTTGAATTTCTCCGGTTCCGGGACGCACCTAGATCAGCAGCAGCGTACGGGATGGTGTAGCTGGGAGACGCCTGAAGCTGAAACAGAGGCTCAAGAAGGAGTCCACCCAGTTTAGGATCAATGTACATGAATGCTGGAAACGCAGAATACAGCGTCTCGACGGCATTGGCCCGGCTTGACAAGGTCAGGACCTGTCTCTCACCCGACACACAATGCTATCTCACCTTGTGTTCGACCCACCGATATTCTTCATGAACGCCATCACGTCTGATTTGTTGAAGTTACCACTTGCGTCGAACCCAATTGTCAGTTGAATGCTGCCATATACTTGTGCGGTTGCTAGGGACACTAGATCATCAAGCCCTCCAAGCGGCGAGAAAGCTGCAGCGTCCTGGAGTATCTTCGAGTCCAATTGTTGAGCTCTCAACGAAGCATTAGCGAAATCATTGAGGAAGTCAGGGATCTGCGATAATGTGAGATGCATCATTCCTCGGTGAACATAGCTACTGACTAAGGACGTGTCATCAGGATATTGAATTTTGTAGAACAAGCTACGGTGCTGAGGAGCGTCTGCGGATGGATCTGTGTATTGGATGGCCGGGTCCGTGGTAAATCCGACAGTCCATACGACAGGATCCTGCGTAACTTGGATGGTGCCGAGGTCGCGCGATATGGCAAAAACTGGGTAGTTAGGGCTGATGGGACGAAAACTCGGGTCCGTTAGGTTGTCCAGGGTTCCTTTAAGCTGGAATAATCCGCGGACATCTTCGTTCAGACCCGTCTTGAATGTGTTTTCGCCGCCCTAGATCATCGACTATGAATAACGAAATGCAAATCGCACCATTGCCACTCACGCTTCCCATGGCATAGTACAATGTGCCCCATTCTGCCTGAGTGCTGATTTCGTTGAACACGGCTGGATTCTTGAGGTCGACCCTATGGTAGATGACATTATTAATAGCCGTCGTACTCCATCTAATCTCCTGGGCTCTATCTGCTGACAACCATTCTGCAATAATTTTGAGAAACAGCGGAGTGGGAACAACGATAATGACCTGACCCACCTCCACTGACATCCGAATACACCTGCACAGCATGAGCCGCGCCGTCCAGCGATCCCGCAGTCAACGACAGGTACGAGAACGGGATTGATTGCTTGACCCAATCTCCGGGCTAAAACGAAAGTGTAAGTATATAGCCGACGACGGACTCTAGTTCGAACCTCGATCGGGTTTAGGAAGGTGAGGTTAAATTGCATTGGCCCGGCTTGCGCGGTTAGTTTGGTCTGGGTGGGCGTAATTATCGTATTGGTGAGGTTCACACTTCCGTTTACGCTAGGCGAATATCCCAGGAACGAGTAGGTTATATTGTCGACACGCACATGCACGGGTATGCTAAGGTTCTGAAATGCAGTAAATTTGGGTGTTACGTCGAGTGAAGGGAAACAACATGCGTCATTAATGGTAGAATCCGGTTGATGGGCAGAGGTCGTTGACCATAGTTTTCCGATGGTCGTCCCGTTGGTGGTAAAGTCCCAACAGCTGAGGTACGGCGAGCGAACTGCAAGAGGGATTGCTGGGGGGAAAAAGGTTTGCTGAGCTCTTCCGTATTGGGCTAGTAAAAACAGGAGAATTAGCAAGTCGATCATTTGCGCCTATAGTCGGGTCTTCGCCTGAGTCAGCTCTGGATGGTGAAGAACTCCAGCACAGGTAGGGATTGACCACAACAAGGTTATGTTGACGATGCACACCAGGTCAAGAAAACGAGGAACAGCCACGAGCCCGAGCCCATCACGCGTGCATCACGCTTTACGAGAAAGGCTTCTATTTCGAAAGACCCATTCCCAAAGAGCGCCGAGTTGTTTGTGGGTTTGAATTGCCATCAGCACAAGCGATCCAGTAACTCACAGATGATGAAGGAGCGCTCGACACTGACTCCGCCCTGCCACCATTCGGGCTTCCACCGTAGCCCTGATGAATCTGGGACAGCGTCCCGATCCATTCTTTCCTTCCCGATACGTCGCCTGCAAGGTCAAACTGGCTCGGTTTCCCTGGCTACATTATGATGTTCCTGAGTCGCTTAGTTAGCTATTGCGAAGGGCGTTGCATTCCCGCACACCGCACACTTCTATGGGTACATCATCCGTCCAACCCTTTGGCCAGGATGAGTCGGTCGCTAGTTTTACTTACCCTCTCGACGCAAGTCTTCTGCCCTGCGAGGGCTTGGGTTTTGACCTCGGCCTGGTTCGCTTTCGTTGTGCTGTTACTGTTGTTAAATTACATATATGCCACGTCAGTCAATGCGGAGTTTCAGGAACTGTCATCGGCAGAACTGCCAAGACTTACCAGTATTTTTGTAACTGGAAAATAAATAAATAAAATGACAAGATAGCCTTATTCTTTCCGATTGGATCTTGGTTTACTGGTTATTTTCGTCCTCCGATCACCTAGCCCACTATACACTTTTTCGGGAATATTGACCTTCTCGTGCCTTCGATCTGATATGGTCGCTTACGTCATACTTGCTCCTCTTCCTAAGCTCGGCCATGCAAGCAATTCCGTGCCTGAAAACTGCAGAGCTCGCAAACCTTCCTCGGGCACCCACCCCTCTGAGATCAGTCAATGTACGCTTGGCACCGATTACGCACCTTTCTCGCCACAGAACTGTCTAACAACGCCGCGCTCAAAGTTCCGACACACAACCCCCGGCTCTGGCGTCGTCCTCGTCACCAAGTACAGACCTCAGCCCACCTCGGAGCTCTTCGACCCGTCGTACCCGGGCGCTCGCCTCTCCCTTGATCGGCGGCACGCGCTCGCACCGCGCTGGGTCAGCAAGCACTTCAGCCTCTACGCGTTCCCGAAGGCGTTTCTGAGCAAGCCAGACGCGCCGTACCCCTTGCCGTACGCGCCACGGCCGTACCCGGTGCGCCGCCCTCAGCGGCCAGCGCAACGCAGCGCCGACATGTCGATGCAAGTCGTTGCGTTCAACTCGCGCATCGCGCTCCGCCCCACCTTGCGCACCAAGATCAAGCGCAGGATCAAGGACGCCGTCAGGCTCATCGTCACGCGCGGCGCGGCGGTCGAGGAGTCGCGCGGGGCCACATCGGGAGTTGTGTTCTGTCCTGAGGACGTCGGCGCGGAAAAGTGGATTGTGCCCGGTGCGTGTTCGATGGATGCATTTGCTAGGGGAGGTCTGGGCTCGCTAAATTATCAGCAAGCAGACTGGACATACATCGCCCTTCCCACAACCGAAATGTTCCGCATGCCCTTCGCGGAGCAGCTCGGCCTGATGCGTACGGCGCTCGAATCCATCCACCAACGTATCCCGGACGTTGAAAAGATCCTGAGGAACGGCGGACGTCAGGCTTCTGACTCACTCGTACGTCTGCCGTTGTCGTCTCATACATAGTTCCGCCGTTCGAGAAAATTACAAGCAGGATAAGAACAGGAACCCGGTACGCCCTGAACCGCGGACATTTGCAGATAAGCGAGATGTGGGCATATAGGACGACCGAGGGCTCTTGTGATTATGACTGACTAGCAAAGCTAACGCGAACAGGTCGAGTCTGAGCGATTGTGCTCAGGAACAGCAGTGTATATGTGTATGTCCGAAAAAGGCTCGGGACCAGTTACAAACTTTGGCTTCTATCTACATGGGGCATCCCATCCTTCCTCAAGGTACTCAATGGACCAGGGGTGATGACGGACCTGTCTACCGGAACCGTATGGTGCGGGAAGCCGAAGTCCCTGGAGCGACTGTCGTAGATGCAAAGTGTCGAGACCAAGCAATACAATGCATGGCTGGAAGAGCGTCGGGCTCACGGGCTACCGCCATGGACACCTGTAGGTTCATGAGATGCGAACCGGGTTACTGTACCAGGCGGACACCGTGTGAAGGCCGCGCCAAGCGGACGTACTCAAATCGTCTTGGACCTTGCGATAGCGGGCAGACGGCGGCTTTCCCATAGCCGTCCGTATTAAATTCAAAGAACCATCCATCTACCAAAAGGTCTGTCTCTTGTCTCTCCCAAAATGACTGCTGGGCTGGCTGCAGCGGGTCTCCGACTGACGGTGCGCAGGCATATGCACGGTACAGGATCCGAGCCGTTCGTGGTTGGGACATCTGCATCCTCCGAGCTGTCATCAAAGGTGCAATCAGATCTACCCCAGTACCGCAGGCACCCGAGGGCACATAACAATCGACTCCGAGACACCCCAACCGGGTCGTCGTTCGACTTGATTCGCCCCTCCAGCAGGTCTACTCCCAGACTTGGCACAAATTGCCGCTCATCCTCACGCCGTTCTATCCCTTACGGTGGCTATATCGGCTTCCGCACTCGTGAGGTGGCGGTTGCGGATAGTGCACGTGCATCGAAATGCTGGAAAGTTCCCCCAGATGGTGCGCGGCCCGGCTCGAATCTTCCAACCATGTTAAGATGACCCGACTCCCATATATCGACTGGATTGTCAGCAGCGCCGCATCCAACGGAGGTGTAATCCCCCGCTAGGAACTTGTCTGCCTTCGTTAGCTTTGCGGCTTTGACGTCGTGTACCAGTGTGAGGGCAATCAGGGGGACACTCATACACACACGAATTGGCATGACCCAAACAGTCAGACAACCACCGCAGCGGGGCACCCCGAACTAGCAAAGCATAGCTTTGACACTGCCTTCTTTATCGAGCCTCAATCTCATGTAGTAGGGACGTACACCCAAGTGAATACTTCGGGTCCGTTGAAAGACTTAATAAACAGAGGTCATGATGTATATCTAGATTATCTTACACCTACGACACCGGGAAATGAATCGCACTCGGTTCCGCACTTTCATTTCACCGCGGTTTCCGGCAGAAGCCTCTGTTTTCCCTATGCTCGGAAGTCGTGCGTACCATGTCAGAAACCTAAATCCGTCTGTCCTTGTGAAGAACTAGTATGAGCCAGGCCATTACTAATTGCTCAGGCGTTTAGTAGGCCGAAAATTCGCGATGTGTATCTCTCTAAACATTCTAGTGGCACACGCATTCTTGTCTTGCTCCGGCGTAAGTGGCGTAAGCTTTGCATTACGAACTGGGGTCACTAGGATAGCCGATTGATTAATGCACCAGGTAAGCGAATAACTCGGGACTAGATTTTCCCGGGTGGCACGAAGGTGGTCCGTGAAGTCCGTTCGGGATATATCATGGGACATGTGGACTGGCGCTCTATTGGTCAGATCACGTACCTGGCGGTAGATTAGTCTCTGGGGGGGGAGAGAGAAGAAGCCAGATTGACAGGCGTGAGGTGTGATCTGTGGAGGAGTGTGTAAGCAGCGGTACTGGGGATGCGGAGGCTTGTCTAAGCGGCGACGCTCGGAACTCGGAGAAAACGGGGGTTGTGGGCCAGACTACGGCAGGCATTACGTTCGTATACAGAGGGGCGAGACCCCTGCATGCTGGCCCGTGGATTTCGGAGGGGTGAAGGGAGGTCGCATAGATAGCGATAGCGTGAGGGCGGGTAACGTTCTGGGGTGGGGGGGGGGCCATCCGTATCGGAAGGGCGAGGTTGACTGCATTGAGGACTGAAAAGGTGACAAAGAGACGACTTAGCTCCATGCGAACTCGGGCGGGAGGAACACGCGACGTCCATAGTGTTCTAGTTTGCAGATATGTAGTAGCGCCTGTGCCGAACTTGGGATCGACAAATAGCGTCATAGGACCACGCCACGGACGCGGGTCTCGGAACCAGTTGGGTTCGCGCGAGGAGTTCGTATCATGGCACGGTGCCCAATGGCTGCGGAGGGATTCGCAGGGTTCTGGACCTCCATGGGCACACACAGACGCCTACACACTCAACCTCCGTGCCGCATCGATTTTGTGATGGACATCTAGGGTAAAGTGATTGACGTTAATCGGGACTTCTGGACCCAATTGGTCGGGGGGCTTTGGTGCCAGGTTGGGAGATAGAATACAGTATGCCAGCGATAGAACAACGTGTCTGCGTCCTGTTGGTCTCGAGTGTCGTGAGTGGCCAGGGCCAGGGGGTGCCCGTGCCAACCCTGCCCGTGCCAACCACCTGTGCCCGTGCCCGACTGAGATCCCGACTGAGATCGGAAGGATGATGTACCACTGTTGGCACGTCCACTATTAGGGTATGAAAACCTGAGAGGATATAAGAACTTGAAGGGCACCCCACCGTAGAACTGCACTACTGTACTAGGTCACCGTGTGATCATGGCTGGGCCATCTCGACCTGTCTCAGGACGACCTCAATCAGGAAGGAGCACCCACATCAGCCACGGCGGCGACTCATTTCCGCCTGCTGCTGAATCTGTCCCTCTACCACACCGAACAAAGTCGCTTTACCCTCTCCTTCACAAATGGCTTCGAATAAACCACCAGGCGCCGCTTTCTCCCCAAGTACCACACCCAAGTACGTTCCCAGTCTCTGTCTTCTCTATCCTTTACTTTCAGCATTACGGCGAGAAAAAAAAACACTCAACTCATCACAATCCAACAGATACTTGAACGACTTCAGCAAAGCACTCGCGAGCGAAGTCCGCATTCTCCTCCAGGAAGTCGGAAAACTCAGAGATGAGCGCCGGGCATTGCAGCAGTACGTACACCCGCAATCGCTTCGCCCAACGCCCTCTAACGCCATCTGCAGCGAGATCGCCGAACTGATGGCCGTCAAGGCCAAGCACAGCGCAGGCGGCGAGTACTCTCCAGACTGGCGTCCCAAGGTGATCTATCCACCATCTCTGCTATCGACGTCGAGATCGCTAACGCTCTGACCCCCGGCAGTACCTCCCGGAAGAGCTCATGCCCCCTGCCCTGGCGCCCCCTCCTCCCCCGCCCGAAGAGGAGCCCCCTGCACTAGACGGCCCCGCCCGTCCCGCCTGGCGCACCGTCGTCAAGCGTCCCGAGCCCGGCCCTCGGCGGAAGGGCAAGGCGGCGGCCCCAGCCGCTGCTCCTACCCCACCTCCGCCTCCGCCACCCGCCCTCGAGGCGCCGCGCCCTGACTTGCCCTCGTGGGCACAGTGGAGACGTGAGCACTCATTTTCTTCTTACTTTCGTGGTCCTTACTGACCGTCCACGCAGCTAATCCGAATGTCCACCCTGTCGTGCGTGGCCCAACGCCCTCGCAGGCTGTCGTACAAGCGCCGCCCCCTCGTCAAGGCCTCTTTGGTGCGTGTTCTCCCCGTTGCCTTCACTTCTCTTGTATGCTGACACACATATGCAGGACCTGTGACGCCACCACCTTCTTGAGTGGCGCAGAGTCGGAGGGTTGCATACAGTGTATTCAAACTCTGAAACGTGCGGATCTCTATCCCCATATGTACTCTTTATCTTTCATCTTCATGTTTTACGAACTCTTTACTCGTAGCTACGCTTGTGTGCTTGTTGCAAATTCAATCGGTGTTTATAAATCTACTCTTCTATCATATACACTACATCAAAGGAACCTTGTAACTGGATATCTACAACATGTGTGAATGAGAGTGTGGAAGGAAAGATCGATGTGCTAGCCTTAGGGGCTACGGTATTGTGTATTGTGTGAAAAAGATTGCATGGGATATACAGAGAGTATTGGAAGGCGCGTGACGTTGTGATACATATATTGCTACGCCGCAGGCGCAATAAATAAAGTTGCCGTGAAATAAATGTCGTTCAAATGTGCCAGAAAAGTTTGGGAAGTGATGAGAAGACAAAGGATCAAGTCGTGGCGTCTCGGATATTAATTTGCACGAAAAGCGTCGAGAAGAGGTACTGAGAGACTTGCGCATCATACAGAGGCAAGTGGCGGAACCCTGCAAGTCAAAAGTCGCTTCAGCAATGAACGAACGACACGGCCAGATACCGATATTCGTACCTTCACGAAGGCACGCAAGCGACACGCAGTGCACGGCCAGCGCCTCTCTCTCATCGTCGCCGTCCTGTCGCACGGCAAAGCGTACAAACACGAGCTCGCGCATGTCGCCCACGACCTCGAACGGAAGACTGAGCGCTTCCTCCCAGACCGGGTTAAACCCGTTGTTCTTGACCCCGCTCGTGCGATACGACACATGGAGCGGGGACGCGCCGCTCGTGGGCGGAGACGAATAGAGGCCCCAATCGGGAAGGTGCAGGGATACCTCGACATATGGGTCTAGGGCAGACTTATCTATGATCTCGCGACCATGCGCGTCCTTTGGGAGTGGGAGCTGCTGGGCTGAGATCACCTGGATACACGCACGCACATCATCCTTCTCAGTTCCTGAGAATCAGTGAAGGGTGAAGGGTGACGTACAGTGATATCTAGGTAATGTCGCGTCCGTTTGTTAAGTAGGCTCTTATCGTGAGATCGGAGGGCAAGTGGCCTGAGGACATATCCCGACCGGCCGTTGCGTTGGAACATCGCATGGTTGATCACATAGCCCAGGTCTGCCATCATCTCGTGAGTGCTCCGTGGTGATAGACAGACTTCGAGCCAAACTCACCACAAGTTTGCCAGTTGAGAGCGACAAGTTGCACTCCAGCGCTCCAGTACCGATGGGGTTCGTAATTCGTGGACGACACGCGCGTTCCCTTTGGATACACCCGCACAACGTGCGTGCGATTGTGCTTAACGAGATCAAGCATGCCATCACGCTTAAACATCTTGTTGGCCGTATTTTCCGATAGAGAAAACACGTGTACGGGTGCGTATTGTTCCTTCTTGTTGATTCCGCGACATTTGACGCCGACTGTATACACGAGCATCGAAACCAGAGATAAGGACATTCGGGCCTTCACTTTGTCGGCCTGGGGAGCAGGATTTGAAGGTGAACGCCGCCTTAGAACGTTTCGAGCCTTGGAGACTTCCTGCTTGGCTTCCGAAAAACCACGTGCAACTCGACCCCAGTCATGCCTTAACTCTTATGCTGACGTGAATATGGGCTATTGACCGAGAGGGAAGGAGAGACGGACCAGAAATTACTTCGCCGTCTGTGGACGTCTCAGTGGACGTCGTGGAAGATTCAGCTTCAACCACGAAAACATTCGGCTGGATTTCCTCGCTCTCCGAGACGTGTAGATTCTTCGCCTGTACGCAAAAAAGATAAAGATCGGGCTGAAAGGAACAACGACGAGAAACAAGACATACCTTCAGCAGTACACGCCCCTTTAGATCTTCTGGGCTTGGTAGAGCTTCGATCTTCGGCCGCCCATTCACCGGCGCGCTTACCAGACTCTCACCAAATACCTCATGCATGATGGACGCCATCGTGTCCTGCTGCGGAATGCTGCAGTGGACCTCCGCCGAGATGATAACTGGGTATGGCGAGACCACGAAGGCGTACTTCATGATGGCTTCGCAGACCTCTCGTAATGATACCTTCGAGGTAAACGTTTTACCATGGTAGACAACTGGCTCTTTGTCGCCGTCATAGATATCGACTGCATTGAAGGCAAGGGTCAAACGAGTTTCGGAACGTAGATAAGCAGACACTCACGCTCGACGCTACGACAACTATGGAGCAGCGCCCGAATATAGCCTTCAATGGTGCTGTCGCCGACCAACTGGTGCCCGACAAGGTACGTGTTATGAGAAGATGAGATGTAATATTCAGAAAGCGGTCGTGTCATGTCATGATGAATAGATCCGTCCTGGTCAGTAAAGGCGGAGTTATCCGTAGACAGCAGGAATGCCGTGAAGCCTTCTAGGGATAACGTAGCGTTGGCGAGGTCTTCTGGGGTTGGCTTGTTCGCTACGGAAGCCTTCTCAGGCCGGCCACTGAGAAACACGTCGGTTGGGAGCTGAATCGCCTGTGGCGCGTCATCATCAGGAGAAGAGGTTGCATAACGGAGGAAGAGGCGTTGCAATTCCTCCGCGGGTGCGGTCGACTGGACGGGAGCGTGAGCAAGACTACGAGATGGTTTGCCCGAGTTGCCCACCTTCTGATGAACGTGCATGAAGTGATCAAATGTCCGGTAAGAGAAGGTTCCGTTATCGAGTGAACAAAGCTTCTTGTAGCGCCGCTCTACTTCTGGCCGCGCTTTCAACGACTTCACGAAGCGCTTGAAGTCGGTAAAATCCAAGAATCCACGCTTCTGCACGTCAGCTTGCTGCACCGGCCGTCAGCCACACAAAATGAAGAACAGAGGAGCGACACGTGCCCTGAAGCGGCGATCTAGGTCCTCATGCGACGGGTTGACGTTGAGTCGTCTGCAAAGCTTTTCGACGTCCTCGAAGTAGAGCTTCTGATCCGCCTGCTCATCGGAAGCCTTCCAATATTGCTTTTCCCAGACGGCCTCACGGAGGTCGATATTGCCGAGGCCACACATGAGAGCCTGGCGCACGGCATACAGCTTACGAAGGGTAGAATCCCACATCTCAAAAACGTCGACGGAGGGGGCGATGACATGCCAAATTTTATAGCGACCGTCGAGGGTGTAGATGATAGTAAGCCATCGATTCTCGCACTCTTGGGGTATCTGGAATAACTCTCTGTAGTAGCGAGCGTCCGACGATGTTCGCAACTCTTTAATGTTCTCGATGGGTACTGCAGACAGCGAGTCAGGAGGATTGAATCGCAATTTCAAAAGAAAAACACGCACTGATCCTATGTTTCTTTGACTCCCATATGATTTGACCTTGATCGGGGTCCAGCCTGAAGACAACGTTTGTTTGCTTCTTTCCGGACACCTTGATCATTGGAATGCCACTCTGAAGGAGATCCGGAACGGTAAGGTCGAGAGTTGACGCGGTTTGCGCTACGGGGACAGGAGGTGGATGGTCCTCATTGGGGACTGGGGATAAAGGCATTGGCGAGGAAGGTGGAAGAGGAAAGGACTCGAGGTGCATGTTAAGCGCTGGGAGGGGGGCGGAGGCGCTCCGTGGCGAAACGGAAGGGGCCCTTGAGGGAGACTGTGTTGTGATGCTGACCGAGTGAGGCGAACCAGGGGGTGTGAAGAGCAGACCCTTCACCGTGACGGTGGCAGCTTGACTGGCAGGGGAGCGAGACGTGGCCGGGATGGCATCGGAGAGGCTGCGACCATGTCGCACCTTCTCAGTCTTGTGTTGCCTTTTCGGGCGACCGGCCGGGCTGCGTTCACCTGAACTCTTCGATCGTACCAGCTGGACTGTCGCGTCCCTCACCCTGCGAAGGGAGGCTAGTGGGCTACTCCCGCCCCCAGATCCGCTACCCGTATTCCGACGCAGTGACAGGCGCGATGGAGACGGGGACGGCTGCGGAGTCAGAAACGGTGTTGACGGTGACTCGTCCTCTTCCAAGTCTACCGCGCTTTCGTCCAGCAGCATGATATCACGCAGCTCTGGCGACGGCTGTCCGAGGCTCGTGAGGATGTTCTTGGCGCGCCTCAGGGGCGAGACAGGAGGGGAAGGTCCAGCGGTTTTGGAGTGGGCCATGGCTAAGGAGGGTATGACTCGAAGGGATAGCTCGAGCTCGAGCAATAAATACGGTGGACCGCGCTAATGCGATGCATCATTTCGAGTCAACATTTCGAGTCAACTTATCTTGCTCGGGTCGTCACTCCCGCGAAGTCATATTGCCTCTTTGAATATATTAAAGATAGCGAGAGGGTGGCCGTGGCCGCGTGAACTGCGCTAACTATTGAGGAGCTAGCTCGTCCACCGGAACTTACAAGGAACCACAACCGCGTTGCTGAATTCTTCGGATGGCACAACTTACGGCATACGGCACCCAGCGTCTCTTCACCCTCTCGTCCATGGTGCCACCCAACGCCACTAGGCCAATTCAAAAGGATCTGGGTACACCATGGCCGTTGCTGTATGGTTGTTACGGCACACCGTGAGCACTCAGGTGACACAGAGACCTTCTCATTTCAACTTGCCTAGTTGGACCCCGGGGGTTATTACCAAAAGTTACATCCCCGCTTCGCGTGTCAGTGGCTGTCGGCGCCGGTAGCATAAATTTAGAATCCGAGGGCTAGCCGCACATACAGTAACACTCGTGGCTAGTGAATGAGTTATTAACTGCCAAAAGAGGTACATCGTCTCACAACCATCGCGCACGAGGTGATGAGCAAGTGTACAATACAACTGATGGGTTGTCAATATGTCATCTCCGACTTCGAAAAAGTGCACCACGGGATACTGTTCTGGACTAATCCAGAAGGGAAAAAACGCACGCAGCCGTGAATCGCGCGCTCACAGTGCTTGAGACTCAGGTTTCCCGCCGGCGCTTACTGAAATTACATCAATCGGAAGAGACCCGTGCTCTTTGCAAGACGGAGAATGCTACTAAAATAGGTGTGTGGGGGTTGCGGTGTGTTATGCAGGGCGCGGTTAGTAAACAAGTCACCACCTCTTCCTGAAACAGGGTGAGCAGCTAGAGATATCGCCACACAATGACAATACTATCATACTAGCTGCCAGCCTAGTGTGTAGGGATGCTGCGCAGCGCAGCGAAATTGAAAGTTGAGAGACTGACACTTCTGTCAATCGGTTATTGGTTCCGACGATCCCAGCACCAGATCACGAAGGCGCATCTGGGGGATTGGGGGTGATCGGTGATTAGCGGTATCAGTAGTAGCTGGTGCTGTCAGACTTCGGAAGGGTGCCACGGTTTATTGTCACGTCCGAGTCCGCTTTGTGAATCCGTGCCCGTGTTTACCCGTATTTACCGTCCATCCAGACACTCATGGCTTCACCCACACCCACACCCTCACCCTCAAAACCAACTTCCAGTGAGGATATCGTCGCCCAAAAGGTGTGTATTTCCCAGATGATGTTCAGAAAAAGAAAGCCGACCTGCTGCTTGCACAGTATGACCGCTGTCGTATGCATTCTTTCCCCCTACCTGCTCATTACTGAGCTGACCATGAGACGCGACGGGCAGTGGCGGATTTACTAGTAAAGTCGTGCGTCGGCACAGCGTTCTGATAGTTTTCTGCGACTTCTCACGACCCTTCTGGCGGGCAGTGGCATCGGTTTCAGCGTTGGCGTCGTTGCGTCGGTCATCCTTTTCCGCCGTGCGTCCCAACGCGTGCACCACCGTTGGTCTACCCCAACATGACAATAATATTTAGGACGCGCGTGGCCTATTGCCCTCTCGACGGGCTTCGGCGCCGGTGCTGCATATGCGGACTGCGACCGGTCGTTCAACCCCGCACGCATCACCGGTGTGCGCGTGCTCCAGCAGCCGCCCCAAGAGTCAAAATAATGGGGTTTATCCCCTCCACTCGGTAGTTTATCGATAGACGCGGCATTGCAGAGATAGATTTGTAAATAGTCGTACGGCTCTGAGCTGGCACCCCTTCCAGTCACAAATCACACTACTGCTGCTGACCCGGTTCCTCCTCACGACCAAATTCGACGATCTTCCGGTCTGTGTCGCGCTCTCCGGGACGAGGAAGTTTGCGTTGAGGTTCACCAAGCACGAGTCGTTTGTACAAGACCACTGGTACATGGGTGTAATGTATGAGTAGGTTGTTCCAGAAGTGATGACTCAGGACAATTGCGAACCAGATGTTGCAGCCATGATGGGCACAGTTAGAATGACGATACGCAGACGTTGACCTTGTGGCGATAGCTTTTGCGCTCCCATGATAATCGGTCCCTTGCTGGTAGACCAGCTACTTTTTTGTTGTATTTGCGTGAGGGTGCAGTCGTACGCGGACTCGGACTGTCCACGGGGCATAAGCGCGCGAGAACGGAACGGAACAATGCCACGTGGACCACGGACGAAAATAACGCCGAGTAAGTTAAATATCTTTGCTTTCCCCACTTCAGGTACAATCTCTTATGTGCGAACAACGAGAAATCGCTCTGGAATATCGGGGTTCTCGACTTTGGTGAGAAAACGGACTACCTGCGCGGTACCCTTCTCGACAAATACACGTCTCTCCACCTAAATCGACCCTTTTTGGCGGGAAGCCAGCAAGAAAGAAGGGCTACCCACCTTCCATACCTCTGTTTCGATCCCAACCTGAGATATGGTCGAACTGCACTGGCGAGCAATGGTTAATGCGTGGACGTAGGGACTGCACGGCTCC
>WNGR01003432.1_pt1 | contig 32147 bp, 36 predicted proteins | sample 5407581 | NCBI WGS metagenome assembly WNGR01 (sample SAMN13153383, study PRJNA577476) | soil metagenome | isolation source: 80 cm soil or saprolite under Garry oak tree replicate 2 | place: USA:California | collected 2016-06-15
CTACAGGATTATTCGGCTGATCGCTCAGCGAACTCGGTCTACCACCCTGAATCCGGAAATCAGGCCAGTAATTGTCGATCTTGAGTTTGAGTTCCGTTCCCCGGATCCCGACCTCACGTCCGAGATTTTCCGCCACATCAAAGCTGGCTTCCTTGTCTCCTAGCGAAATTACGACGCGTCCTTTGTTTCCGTTCTGTGGTTGATCGAGCCGAACTTTTGCGCCTGTGCTTGCACCTTTGGCGACGCGGCCGACTTGTTCACCCGGAGCTTTGGTGAACGCGAAAATCGATTCCTCAAGCTCGATCGCTTCACCTCTGCTCGCTTGCCCCGCCGCAGACTCGCGAAGACGGGTGTTCAAAGATGCTGATGGTGCAATTCCGCGTTTGAGCTCGATGTTAGCCAGTCCCATCGAGAAACTTCCATGCTGCGGGTCGTCAACCAGCAGCCAGCTTTCGAGATGCTGGTTCATCATGGCGGTCGAAATTGTGAAATGCAGCGCAGGGGCGCCGCCATCAGCAACTGGTTTCGGATTCAGTTTTCCTTCAATCGCTGGCGCGTAATCGACGATCTGCAAACGTGCGCCAGACGCGAGAGTGCCAAGATGGCGCGGACGCTGCGGTGTCGGCGGATGATGCAAAAATTCCGCGGGAAATCCTTTGATGATTCCATCAACGTCATGCACGCGAAGCTGATGTTCATCGACCACCAAGCGATTGGTGGGCGACTCGCCTTTGAAAAGCGTGATGGTTCCTTCGATCCCCCAAATTCGGCCGATGAGCGAGCCGGTCAGCAACGTAATGATGCCGAGATGCGTAATGAGAAATGCGGCGTGATGTTTGCGCCATGGCCAGCGTGAGAGCGCGGATGCGGTCAGGTTAGCGGCGAGCAACACCAGCCAGAGATTGAACCAGGGCGCACCGTAAACGTAGGCACGTGCTACCTTTGCGTCGAAACTCGATTCGTAAATCGTGCCGGCGATTGCGGCGATGATCAGGACCGCGAGTAAAACGACCGCGAGCTTGAGCGACGCAAAAAATTCGAAGACCGGATTGCGCTGCCAGCCGGGTTGCTCGGATGCATTGGAATTCGCCATGCGAAGATCGACATCTTCCGCGAGGATGGGCGCGTGTTCAACTGTAGGCGTGAACAGTGCCCAGGTTTGGGCGGAGGGCCGCGGTAAACGACTGCGGGCACAATCTGCCGCTACGCATTATGAAAATGCGCGCAGATGATTGGCGAACCCCCGGGAACGAGAGACGCTCAGTGCGTCCAAGTTCTCCAGCGTTTGCGGATCGGCTTCGTGTAGCGGTCGACGTCGACCTTTTTCAGCCGGTCGACACCATCTTTTACCACTTCGGCGGAGCTTTCGTATTTTTCTCTGGCTGATTTGAATAATGGCCAGAGAAACGGCAATGAAAGAAGGCTCCAATTCACATTTCCGAGCGGGGACTTCACTTCGATTTTCGTCTTCTCCTCGCTACTCGAAGCGTAGCGGATCGCGAATCCAATCACGATTCCAATCCCCAGCGCGCCGAGGATGGTCGGCACGGGATTTTCTCGCAGGAAAAATTCGGTGCGCTCGCGTGCTCGGCCCGCTTTCTCTTTTGTCCCCTGCCATGTATCGCCCATGGCCGCGGAAATTTTTGTTGATGCCCGCCGCAACTGCCCACGCCCATTCGAGTCGAGCTCTCCTTCGCTCGACTGCATTGGTGTCGCGAGCGGTTCGTCCCTCGTAAGATCGTCTTCGTTTGGATTAATCATACAATAGAATCGTAAGTGGCGGTTTCGTTGCGTCTCTGGTGGCTACGGTTTTCACGGCCGCTGCCGGGCCGAATCACGAACCAGAGTAAGGCGGCATCGAGAGCAACCGACACGATGGAGGAAAAGCGGAGAAGAAATGCCGATCCAATCACCGGAAAGCCGGGAGCGCATCCGATAGGAACTGGAGTCGGAGGAGTAGGCGGAAGCGTTGCTGGCGCGGCGGTTGGAACAGTTGTCGGTGGTGTCGCAGCGGCCTATGGTGCACATGGAGTGGCAGAAGGTATGAATCCAACAACTGAAGAGGAAAAATATTGGCGCGAACACCACGAAAAGCAGCCATTCGTGAAACCCAGTTACACATATGAGCATTACGCGCCAGCGTATCGAACGGGTTACGAAGGGTTTCACAAATATCCAGGCAAGGCCTACGAGGAAATCGAAAACGATTTGGCGCTCGATTACGACCGAAATAAGGCCGGATCGGCGCTTCCGTGGGACCATGCTCGACATGCGGTGCACGCGGCTTGGGCCAAGGTGAGTCACGATATCGGGCCGCGCGATCCCGACCGCGGGATCCGCAGCGGAATGTAATCGCCGTATCGGCGGTCTATGACCGTCGACGCAACCTAATGCGATCCCGAAGACGCTCGGGTCCGCTGCAAAATTCGCTCGTAAACGCGGACGATTTCGTCATTGGCTAGGATGAAGATCACTTTGTCGATCCCATCGTTATTGGCGAGGAACTCTAGCGTCGTCTCCACAGCGATCTGCGCTGCTTCCGAAATAGGATATCGATAAGCACCGCAGCTGATCGCGGGAAAGGCTATCGTCTTGATTCCGTTTTCAACCGCGAGCTGCAACGAGTTTCGATAGCAACTCGCCAAAGTCTGTGGTTCACCGCGTTTCCCGCCGGTCCAAAACGGACCGACGGTGTGAATGACGAAACGAGCAGGTAAACAATATCCACGCGTCAATTTGGCCTCGCCAGGCTGGCAACCGCCGAGCGTTCGACATTCTCCGAGCAATTCCGGCCCGGCAGCGCGATGAATTGCACCATCAACTCCGCCGCCACCGAGCAGGGTCGTGTTGGCCGCGTTGACGACGGCATCAACGTCGATCGTCGTGACGTCGCCGCGAACAATCTCGATTTTCGCTGCGGCAGTTTTCACTTCACGGTGCGAGCCGCTCGATAAGCCAATTGCCGTCAACCTGTCGTGTGTAACGGAAGCGATCGTGCAAACGATTCGGACGCCCCTGCCAGAACTCGATCGTATCGGGTTTCACGCGGTAACCGCCCCAATGCGGGGGCAACGGAATGCGCTTGTTGCCGTAGCGTTCTGTCATCTCTGCCATACGGGCGTCCAACACGCGGCGACCGTCGAGCACTTCGCTTTGGCGCGAAGCCCAGGCACCGAGCTGGCTGCCGATCGGGCGCGAATGAAAATAAGTTTGTGATTCTTCACGCGAGGTTCTTTCTGCTTTCCCGCTAATGCGAATTTGCCGGTCCAGTTCGATCCAGTAAAACGACATTGACGCATAAGGATTGGCTTCGAGCTGTAATCCTTTTTCACTTTCGTAATTCGTAAAAAAAACGAAACCGTCTTGATCAAAGCCTTTCAATAGCACGACCCGCACCGACGGTTTCGCGTCAGGCCCGGCGGTGGCGAGGCTCATTGCGTTGACGTCGCGAATATCGGCCTCAATCGCGGCGGTGAACCAATTTGAAAATTGTTTGATTGGATTGGGATCGAGATCGGAGCGGCGCAGACCATGCGCGGCGTGCTCGTAACGCGAAGCCGTAGGATCTCGTGGCGTCTCCATCATGAGAAGAACAATCGCGCACCATATTGCGCGGCAAGGAAATTGTCGATCCAGCGACTTAAGCCGGGCCGGCTCACGGAGCCGTGGCTACAGATGACAAAGCGCTTCCTTGAACCGGCGAAGACAATTGACGCAGCTTCTCGATTACTTTGGGTACGATTTCAATCGCGCGATCAACCTGCGCGTCGGAGTTAAAGCGTCCGAAGGAGAATCGCAGACTGCGCCGCGCGCCATCTCCTTTTGGGTTCATTGCGCGAAGCACGTGCGAAGCCTCCTGTGAACCCGTCCGGCACGCTGACCCCGCCGAGCAGCAAATATGATGTCGATCCAGTAACAGAAGCGCTGCGGGCGATTCGATGCCATCAAATGAAACGCTCGAGGTGTTTGGCAGGCGTTTGGCGCCAGCGCCATTAACCGATGCTCCGCTCACCGCTTCGAGAATTGTTTTTTCAAACCGGTCACGCATCGCTCGAACGCGCGTTTCTTCTTCCGAGAGAGATTCGGCTGCACGCTCAGCCGCTTTCCCCAAACCGGTAATCAAGGCGACATTTTCTGTGCCGCCACGACGCCCGTTTTCTTGACCGCCACCCACGATCGAGGGGTAAAAACGCGTCCGCCGGTTAACGTAAAGTGCGCCCACGCCCTTTGGTCCATGAAACTTGTGGGCTGAGAGGGAAAGGAAATTGATTGCCGTGTCGCGGAGGCGAATCGGGATTTTACCGGCAGCTTGCACGGCGTCAGTGTGAAAGATTACGCCTTTTTCGCGACACATCTCTGCGATCTTCTCGACTGGAAATAAAACACCGGTCTCGTTATTCGCCCACATGAGCGAAACGATCGCCGTTTCCGGGCGAATCGCTGCCTCCAACTCACCAAGATCGACATTTCCATCTTGATCCACCCCAAGAAATGTGACCTCGCATCCCCGTTTCGCGAGGTCCTGACAAGGGCGAAGAATGGCGCTGTGTTCTACGGCGCTCGTAACTATATGTTTGCCGCGCGGCTCGAATTGCAGGGCCGAATTGATCACGGCATTGTTCGATTCCGTCCCGCAGCTTGTGAACACAATTTCCGAGGCCTCACAACCGAGCAATGCCGCCAGCCGCTCACGGGCAAGATCGACGGCCGTTCGCACTTTCGCGGCCAAGGCATAACCGCTGGAAGGGTTGCCGTAATATTTTGTCAAAAACGGCAGCATCTCTTCGATCACGGCGGGATCTAGCTGCGTCGTCGCGTTGTTATCCAGATAAATAATTTCGTCCGTCGTGGTCATTATCAAAATTTATAGGTGGCGTCGCAGACCGCAAAATTACTCTTCGGGGCGCGGGGCGGCGCCAGCATGTTTGGGCACGTGATGAGTGTAGCGGAAGTATAGATTCCGCAGGTAAATCGGCAGCGGCAGTATACTTTGCAAGACACCAACGGAATCCTGACGATAGATCGCGAAGTAGGCGAGCAGTAAAAATGAGCCGAGCGCGCTGCATTCCCAGAAACCAAAGGGGATCACGCTTTTGTGTGCACGTTCGGAAGCGATCCACTGGATCAAAAAGCGCAAACCGAAAATGAGGCTACCGCTCCAGCCGATGATCTTCCAAAAATTAAACGCGATTCCGAGGACCTTGGTATCGGCCAGAAAATAAAAACTGTTCATAAGGGCGAAAGGTTGAACAGATCGCTCATCGTGAACAGCTTTTTGTTTGCCGCTCCACGTTGCGTAAATCATCACCGCGAGAGGCTGGAAGCTTGCTTCACTTACATCTAACATTGAACCCATGACCTCGATTTGGGAACTGGCGAACCCGCAGTTGGGCGATCTTGCGGTTTACGAACCAGGCAAACCAATCGAGGAGACCGCCCGCGAACTCGGTGTCGATCCAGGCGCAATCATCAAGCTCGCCTCGAACGAGAACTCGCTTGGCCCGTCGCCGAAAGCAATCGAGGCCATGCGCGCCGCATTGCAAAACGCGCACCTATATCCCGACGGCGGCGGGTTTTACTTGCGGGACGCACTCGCAGGCAACCTCCGAGTCGCGCGCGAAAACATCATTCTTGCCAATGGTTCGAATGAAGTGATCGAATTTCTTGGCCATGCGTTCCTTCATCGGGGCGATGACGTGATCACGTCGGAGCACGCTTTCATCGCCTACAAATTGATCGCGACCCTTTTCGGCGCGCGCACGGTGGAAACGCCAAGCCCGGATTACCAGCAGGACCTCGAAGCGATGCTCGATGCGATCACGCCGAAAACCCGCCTCATTTTCATCCCCAACCCCAATAATCCCACTGGTAGTTTGATTTCGCAGTCGACGATCGACAGTTTCATATCGCGCGTCCCGAAAAACATTATTGTCGTTTTCGACGAAGCTTATTTTGAATTCATCGATAATTCGCCCGACATATTGCAATACGTCCGCGACGGCAGGAACATCGTTGTTCTGCGCACCTTCTCCAAAATTCACGGCCTCGCCGGTCTGCGCGTCGGCTACGGAGTCGCGCGGACTGACTTGATCGACGTGCTTCACAAGGCGAGGCAACCATTTAACGTTAATGCCATCGCTCAGGCCGGTGCGCTCGCGGCTCTGGCGGACGACGCGCACCAGCGCGAAACCAAGCGCGTCGTCCATGCCGGGCGCGCTTATCTGCAAGAGCAATTTGCCGAGATGAAGATCCAGTTCGTGCCGGGCGCCGCGAATTTCGTGATGGTAAATGTCGGCGATGGCACCGCTGTCTTTGAAAAGTTGCTCGCGCGAAAGATCATCGTGCGACCTCTCAAAGGTTACAAATTGCCAGAATGGATTCGCATTTCTGTGGGGACAATGGAGCAAAATAGAAAATGCATCGGAGCGCTGAAAGAAATTCTCCCGAAACATCGACAGGTTTGACCGCCGGAGAGAGCCCGATCATCGCGGCCGACACAATCGCCGCTATCTCCACTCCTCCTGGTGAAGGGGCGATCGCGCTCGTTCGGGTCTCCGGTGCGGATGCCGTCGCCATTGCCGATAAGATTTTTCGCGGCAAAGAAAAACCGTCGCGATTTGCATCGCATGTTCAGCATTTCGGGGAAATTTTCGATGCAGCGGGCCAATTGATCGATCAAGTGATGCTGTCGATTCATCGCGCGCCGGCGAGTTACACGGGCGAAGATCTGATCGAGATCGGTTGCCACGGCGGAATGCTCGTAAGCGCGCGCGTGATGGAGGCTTGTCTCTGCGCCGGTGGCCGTGGGGCGCGGCCGGGCGAGTTCACGGAGCGCGCATTCCTCAACGGCAAAATGGACCTCACCCAGGCTGAAGCAGTGATTGACCTGATTCGCGCCAAGACCGATCTCGCGCTGCGTTCCGCTACCGAACAGCTTGAAGGCAGACTCGGCGAGAAGATTGGAAAGGTACGCGACGAATTGATTTCGCTGATCGCGCACATCGACGCATCGATTGATTTTCCAGAGGAAGGTATCGCGCCAGATGAAGCTGAAAAATTGGGCGCACGACTCGATTCGGTCCGCGAGGAAATGACGGCACTGCTCGTCACGGCCAATCAAGGGCGGATTCTGCGCGAAGGCGTGCGGGTGGTGATTTTTGGAGCGACTAATGCCGGCAAGTCCAGCTTGCTCAATCGACTTCTCGGCTACGAGCGAGTGATCGTGAGCGAAACCCATGGCACGACGCGCGATACCATCGAAGAAATGATCAATCTCAACGGTGTGCCCATCCGTTTGCTTGACACTGCCGGCCTGCGAACGTCGACAAGCGACCTCGAGCGCGAAGGAATTGCCCGCACCGAAAAGTCACTGCAATTGGCGGACCTGCGTCTCCACATCGCCGATCGCAATGCACCCAAGCCTCCACATTTCGATGATCGCGCCGGGAATTCGAACGAAATCGTACTTTTGAATAAGGGCGATTTGCCTGAGCATAGTGACTGGAAAAATTTCGATGCACTGCGCATTTCGTGCGCGACGAGAGAAGGTTTGCCAGACCTCGAACAGGAAATTCTGGCGCGCATAACCAAACAGAACCTCAGGCCGGAAAGCGCAGTCGCCATCAACACGCGGCATCGCGATTGCCTGCGCCGCGCATTGGAGTCATGCAATCGCGCAAGCGTAGCGCTTGGCAAGGGGCTGTCGCCGGAATATGTCGCGGTCGATCTCAACGAAGCGTTACACGCGGTCGGGGAGATAATTGGTGCCGTTCGCGTGGAACAAATTCTCGATTCGGTCTTCGGGCAGTTCTGCATCGGCAAATGAAGAATGGCTACGAGCGATTTGTTCGGCCGCTTCTCTTCTCGCTGGACGCTGAAGCCGCCCATCATCTCACGATTGCGTTGCTCCGCGGCGCTTCCCATGTCGATCTTGCCCTGCGTGCGCTGAAAGTTTTTCAGCCTCGGCCGAAACCGAAAACCGTTTTCGGTTTAAATTTTCCAAATCCAATTGGACTGGCGGCGGGATTGGACAAGAACGGGATCGGCTTACCGGCGTGGGCGGCGCTCGGGTTTGGTTTTATCGAAATCGGCACGGTGACCGCTAAAGCGCAGCCGGGAAATCCGAAGCCACGCATCTTCCGTTTTCCCGAGGAACAGGCGCTGATCAATCGTCTCGGTTTTAACAACGATGGGGCGGATGCTATCGCGAGACGATTGCGCAGGCTGCGTGAGAGCGGGCTATGGCCGGCGGCCCCGGTCGGGATCAACATCGGAAAATCGAAGGTCACTCTGCTGGAAGAAGCAACGGGCGATTACCTTTATTCATTCCGCTTGCTTCGCGAGTTCGCGGATTACATCGCGCTGAATGTTAGCTCGCCAAATACTCCCGGCCTGCGTGAGTTGCAGCAACCGGTCGCACTTTCACGGTTGCTCGGCGCGATTCGCGATGAGAATCGACTAACCCCCAAACCGTTACTCGTGAAAATTGCTCCGGACCTTTCGCCCATCGAACTGGAAGAGATCATCGCGATCTGTGAACAAAATGGAGTCGCGGGAATTATCGCGACAAACACGACCCTCGATCATTCATCGATTCCGTCGGTACGTGATGAATCGGGCGGTTTGAGCGGGGCGCCGCTAAGGAAGAAATCCACAATGCTTGTGCGGGCGATCGCCACAAGGTCCAAGATACCGGTGGTCGCGTCTGGCGGAATTTTTAATGCCGAATCCGCGCGCGAGAAATTTGAGGCGGGCGCGCAGCTTCTTCAGGTTTACACAGGCTACATTTATCGCGGCCCACGACTTCTTCGCGAAATCATGGAAGGTCTCTCGTAAGATCGACAATCGCGCGTCGATTCGCTCGGCACGTCGCGATTGTCGGCTGGATTTCTGAAATGAAGCTTTCCCATAAAATAGGCAAACTCGCGCAGCCGGTGACCTACCGCCGGGCATGGCGTAGAGCGCAACGCGTGATTTTTCCGCTGCCGATTAAACCGCTGCTCGCGAGTATTGATCAGCAACGGTTACGCGGAATCCAGCAACGGCATGCCGGATTGTCCGCCGAATATGCGAAATACGCCGATGTCGACCACTGGTTACGGGTCAATTGCAAACGGGTGCAAGATTTGAAACTCCATCGCTCGGCACCGAAACGCGTGCTCGACCTCGGTTGCGGAGGCGGATTCTTTTTGTTCATCTTGAAAAGGTTCGGTCATTCGGTCCTTGGCCTTGATCTCGATCAGTTCCCTCTCTTCACCGACTTGCTCGATCTTTTCGGTGTCCGGCGCGTGGTTTGGACGATTAAAGCATTCGAGCCGCTGCCGGAGCTTGGTCAAAAGTTCGATTGGATTACCGCGTTCTCGATTAATTTTAATCTCCATTATCCAGCGGAACGACTTTGGGGACCGGCGGAATGGGATTTTCTCCTGCGTGACTTACAGCGCCACCTTGCCCCGGCCGGCAAGATCTTTTTCGGACTCAACCCCACGTTCGGGCGCGATTACTACATACCCGAGCTGCGCGATCTCTTTGTCAGCCGGGGCGCAAAAGTCGAGCGCGAACAAATCTTTTTCGATAAAGGGCTGCGCTTCTAACTGACGACAGAGCCCGCAATCAATAGACATCAGAAGGCCTGTACTACGGAGTTGGTGACGGTTCTGGAGTGGGCTCGCGCAGCCCGTGAGCGTGAAAGCGGTGTCGATGGCGCTCTTCGATTTTTTGCAATTTAAGGCGCTGCTTATTGGTGAGATTTACAGCCATCTCCCGATGCGCTTCCGTCATGATTTGATGGACGCGTCGGCCTGTGTCTCGTCGTATTTGTTTCAGTTGGGCGGCCGTCTTATCGACGATCGGCGATATTTTGGCGACTTGTTCCGGCGTCAAGTTGAGCTCCGTCCGGAGTCTTTCCTTCATTCTAGCAGCTATCAGTTCGGGATGATGAAATTCAAAGAAAAGATGCCGAGCGTGCAATCCTCCAAAGAAAGCGCCGGTGATTCCGCCGGCGATGAACACGAGGATAAAGCCGCCTATCAGTTTCCACTGCAACGCGCGGTTCATTTCAAAAATTCATCCTGGATCGCCGAATCCGCGATGGCGAACTCATTGGTGAAGGGCTCACCGACTCTTTCTCGGCTTTGCCTGGCCTCGCGAACTGCTGCAACCGTCGATATGACGATAACGGCCGCCGACAACAATGCGACGCGCCGAAGCAGGGGCGTCAAGCCATTCGCTTTAATTGAAATCGCGCGCCAGAGCGCGACCACCCGCGTGTCGAAACCAAACGGCATCGCCGTAGGAAGATCTTCGGGCGTCTCCGCGGCTGATCGCAGCAATCGATCGATTTTTTGATCGCCCTTGTTCATAAGTTTTCCTTTGCCGAAATTTTGGCGAGCTGATCTTTCATTTTTTGTCGGGCCCGGAACGCCCGCACTTTAATGAGCGCTGCGCTCCAGCCGGTGATTTTGCGGATTTCCTCAACGGAGCGTCCTTGCAAATATAGCAAATCGATGGCGAGCCGCTCGACCGGTTTTAAGCCGGCGAGAAGATGTTCGACCAATTGGCGCGAAGCAACTCGCTGGTCTGGTGCGAGCTCATTGGACGACGCCGCGAGATTCTCCACCACCGCTTGCTCCTCTTCGCTCAGGTCGGCGTGCCGCAATTCCGGGCGCACTTTCTCCGACTGGATTTGATTGAGGCAGGTATTGACCGCAATGCGCGAGACCCAGTGCTCCAGCGGCACTTTGCCGGAAAATTGCGATAATTTTTGAAAAACTTTAATGAAAATCATTTGGCAAAGATCCTCCTCGGCCGTTCGGCGCGGACGATATGCGCGCACCAATTTGACCACGAGCGGATAAAGCTGCCGGACCAATTCGCGAGCCGCCTCATCGTGATGCTGCAGCGCAGCTTTAACCAGTGCGCTTGCATTAGAATCATCCATGTAATCGAGAGCGCATCCACACCATTACCTAAGACCGGCCTCGGCACGTTGCGGTTACAACTTTGTCACAAGGAACGGCAGTTTCCCAACCGCCGGAGCGATTTCGAAATCGTCCTTCCTTGAGAAGAACAAAAATGTAACCGGCGAGATTCCGGCCCGGTCATTAGCTACAGGAGCGCAAAAGCGCTTAACAAAACAACAAACAAAACACAAACTATGAAACGAAATCTATTAACACTTGTGGCTGCCGGTGCGATCGCGCTTGGCGGCTTTGCCCTGGTGCAAGCACAACCCGGCCATGGTGGTGGCGGCCAATGGCACGGACACGGCTTTGCGCTCGAACGATTCACCAAGGGGCTAGACCTGACGGCCGATCAACAGGCCAAGGTTCAGCCGATTCTCGATCAGGCCAAACCGCAAATCGCCGCCATCCATCAGGAGGCGATGCAGAAAGCGAAAACTGTGATCGTTAGTACTATGTCGCAAATTCGTCCGCTGCTCACTCCTGATCAGCAGCAGAAGCTTGATAACATCCAGAAAGCTCATCAAGACATGATGAACGCGCACAAAGAGCTTCACGACGCAATACAGGAATAGCTTCGGTTGTTCAGAGCCGTGGGAACGGCGGCGATCTGGAAGGGTCGCCGCCGCATCTTTTACGCGATCCCCTCTTCGGGTATCAAAGCGGTGGCTCCGTCGGATTATCCGTTTTCCCTCCCCAGGAAAATAGGAATGCAATCAATCCCAAGGCGGCCAGGACTGCGGCGACAACGAATCCCGCCGTGGAGATTTCAGCGCGCGCGTGAAAGCTCTCTTTGAGTCGCCCAGCCATACCGATGAGAAAAGAAAGGAGCGCTGTATAGAAGCAGATTACACTGATCGCTCTTCGGGTGTCGGATGACATTTTCATCGCAAGAATTGTAGGGCGTCTGCGTCAGACGCCAACCCTAAATCGGCGTTTTCTTCCAATTCGCGGACATCGAATTTAAACTGAGTAAATGAGAACGTTCATTCAGTGGATCTCGACGTTAACCCTTCTAGCGACTGTTGCGCATGTCGCCAATTCTCAAATCGATCGCATTACCGGGAAGAATTTCGCCACTCGGTCGGAAGTCCTGGCGCGTCACGGAATGGTTTGCACGAGCGTGCCGGCGGCGACTCAGGCCGGGCTCGATATCTTGAAGCGCGGCGGCAGTGCAGTGGATGCGGCAATCGCGGCAAACGCAACGCTCGGTTTGATGGAGCCGGTCTCGAACGGAATCGGCGGCGATCTTTTCGCGATCGTTTACAGCGCGAAGGAAAACAAACTTTACGGGATAAACGGAAGCGGACGTTCGCCACTGGGTTTGAGTTACGAGCAGATGAAGGCGGAGCTGGCGAAGCTGCATCGTGAAACGATTCCGCCACTTGGCATGTTGCCGATCAGCGTGCCGGGAACGGTGGACGCGTGGGCGGAACTGCACAAAAAATTCGGCAAACTCAAATTGAGTGACGATCTTTTGCCGGCAATTCATTATGCCGAGGAAGGGTTTCCAGTCACCGACTTGGTTGCGTATTACTGGGCTTTCGGTCCGCGCCTTTACAAGGGCTTGCCCGGTGCGTTTTTGGAAACGTACACACTCGACGGCAAAGGGCGCACACCGGCAAAAGGCGACATTTTCAAAAATCCTGGGCTCGCAAAGACGCTGCGATTAATTGGCGAGAAAGGTCGCGACGCCTTTTACAAAGGCGAGATCGCGGACAAGATCGACAATTTCATGCAGGCCAATGGCGGTTTTCTACGCAAAGCCGATTTCGAGAAGCACACATCGACGTGGGTCGAGCCAGTCTCGACAAGTTATCGCGGTTACGATGTGTTTGAAATGCCGCCGAACGGTCAGGGCATCGCCACCCTCCAAATATTGAACATCCTTGAGGGATTCGATCTGCGAGAAATGGGCCGCAATTCGCCCGAGACGCTGCACGCGATGATTGAAGCAAAGAAAATTGCCTGGGCGGATCGCGCGAAATTTTATGCCGACCCTGCTTTCGCGAAAATTCCGCTCGCCGGTCTTCTTTCGAAGAGTTACGCAACCGAGCGGCGGAAGTTAATCGATCCAAATCATGCCGCGAAAAAAATCGAAGCGGGCAATCCGGTGAATGGAGGACACGCTTCCAGCGTGTCTCGGACGACAGACTTCCAGTCTGTCGTTTCTGAACAGGCTAGAAGCCTATTCGCCGAGAGAGGCAAGGATACCTATCTTCCAGACGGCGACACCATTTATCTCTGCACCGCCGATGACGAAGGCAACATGGTAAGCCTGATCCAAAGCAACTACCGCGGCATGGGCAGCGGCATCGTCGTGCCCGGACTCGGCTTCATGTTTCAGGATCGCGGCGAACTTTTCTCGATGGATCCGAATCACGCGAATGTTTACGCGCCGGGCAAACGTCCGTTTCACACCATCATTCCCGGGTTCATCATGAGAGATGGCAAACCGTGGGAAGCCTTCGGTGTCATGGGCGGCGGCATGCAACCGCAAGGTCACGTACAAGTTCTCACCAACCAGATCGATTTCGGATTGAACGTGCAGGAAGCCGGGGACGCGTCGCGCTGGCAACACGAAGGCGACAACGAACCGACTGGCGAAAAGATGTCTGAATCAGGCGGCTACGTTGAAGTGGAGAGCGGTATTCTCTATGAAACTGTGCGCGAACTGCGCAAACGCGGGCACGACGTCCGCTTCGATGTTGGTGGCTACGGCGGTTATCAAGCCATCAAAGTCGAAATGCACGACGGCCAACGTGTTTATGTCGGCGCCAGCGAATCACGCAAGGACGGCCAGGCGGCGGGATATTAAGTAGGAATTTCGGCTGGATCGGCGCGCCCGGTGGTTGCGCTCTACGGAATTTAATTTTTCGGCGCTTTCAGTTCGGCGAGTTTTTCTTGAGCGCGATTGACATCGGATTTATCCGCGCTGCCGAGCGCAAGCAGTTTCTGTTGTCGACGAACGTTGGCTTCGGCAGCTTCGAGTTCCGCCCGCTCACGCTTCGCCGCGGCCATTTGCGCGGCTTCCGTTAGTTGCGCAAGCGCTACTTTCGCTGCTTCCAGTTCGTTCTCGGTGCTTTCTCCGGCCGCGACTTGAGATTCTTGCGCGGCAACTTCTTCTTTCGCGCGGGCGAGCTGCGCATTCGCGAGGTTGGACTCACACCGGACAACCTTTAACAAGCGTTGCTCCACTTCCACTTTTGCAAGCACGCCAATCTTGTAAAGACGTTCCGCTCCTGCGGCACTTCTCTTCGCTCGCTCCAATTGTTTTTCCAGACGCGCAACATCGCCATCCGGCGCTGGCATCGCGGATGACGGCTCGTTCGAGAGGTTTTGCTTTAACAACGGCGGCTCGATGTCGAACGAATCAGGTTCTTCGGATTCGTTTTGGGGTAATTGATCCGCGGCCAGCGCCATGATCGCTGTTGCGACGACGACCGTGGCCGACAGCGTCAACATGCGCCTCATTTCAAAAGATTATCATGAAACTCGCTGCATCGACAGATCATCCTGCATTGGTCGGCGCGCCCCGCGGTCGCGCCCTGCCAGTCTGCTGCGCGTTCAGCTTCTAAAAAGCAGAGTCTCGTAATTTTGTTCTTTTCATCTGCAGATGTTTTGGCATACGACAGAGTCCCGGAGGAATTCATCTATCCGGTCACTCGTAAAATTCTGATCGCCACAGCTGTTTTCGCGCTGATTGTTCCATCGACCATCGCCGATAACTTTCCGGCGTCAGGCCCGGTTGCGTCATGCAAGTGGCGCGTCTCCATTCCGGTCAAGCGGCCGCGCCGAAGAAGGCACCGTTGTCGGTCAAACGAGCGATCTGGGCTGCAAATCAACTTCGCTCGAAGCCCTATCGTTATGGTGGCGGTCACAAGTCGTTTGATGATCGCGGCTACGATTGTTCCGGGACCATTTCCTATGTGCTAGGCGCAGCGGGTTTGATCAGTTCGCCGATGAGCTCAACCGAGTTCCGCCGCTACGGTATGCGTGTGAAGGACACACCTTTGCGGTTATTGCCGGCCTGCGACTCGATACCACGCCATGGGACAACTCGAGCAACCGGTGGGCACCGCGCTGGCAAACCACCGAGCGTTTGCCGCGCGGTTTCGAAGCGAGGCATCCAATCGGTTTGTAAATCGCGCCCTGATAATTTCTCTGTCGGAACAAGGGCCAATTGAGGTACTAAGAGACATGAAGCTCGTCCGCCGGCTTGGCTCCGTTAGTTTGTTGATCCCGAAACTGAAACTGATTTCCTTCTTGATCATGTTGTTCCTCAGGAACGCGAACGCGCCGAAGCTGACGAACAATGTTGTTTTTGTTTCGCGTTGACCACGCGAAATTGCTTCTTAAGCAATGTTGCCCGCTTTGTGCCAGCCACAAGGAAGATCCTATATGCAAATCATTCGTTCGGCTGTTCTGGTTAAAACATTATCGCTGATTGCGCTGGCGCCGTTTTGCGTAACCGCGCAGGAAAAATCTCATGTCACTTCCGCGCAAGTGGACAACGCTATTCGAGAAGTCGAAAAACTCGCGCAAAAGCAAATTCAAGAAAATGCGCTGCCGGGGCTAGCCATCGCGGTCGTGTTTCAAGACAAGGCGGTGTACGCAAAAGGATTCGGCGTCCGCGATGTCAATACCAAGGCGCCCGTGGACGCGGACGCTGTCTTTCAACTCGCGTCGCTTTCCAAATCGATTAGCTCGACGGTGGTTGCCGAGCTCGTCGGTGAAGGGAAAATCACGTGGGACTCAAAACTCAGTATCCTGGATCCCACTTTCGAGATGTTCGATCCGTGGGTAACGCGCGAAATCACAATCCGCGACATGTACGCGCATCGCAGTGGCTTGCCCGAGCACGCAGGCGACCTGCTCGAAGACTTGGGATTTTCGCGTGCGGAGATTTTACATCGCCTTCGCTATCAACATCCCGAGAGCAGTTTTCGTTCGCATTACGCCTACACGAATTTTGGCCTGACCGAAGCCGCCGCGGGGGCGGCGAAAGCGTACGGGCTGGACTGGGAAGATGCGTCCAAGCAAAAATTGTACACGCCGCTCGGCATGGCTTCGACGAGTTCGCGTTATGCGGATTTTGTCGCACGCCCGAACAAAGCGTTGGAGCATGTGTTGGTGGATGGGAAATGGGTGCAAAAGTTCAAACGCGATCCGGACGCGCAATCGCCCGCGGGCGGCGTGAGTTCTTCTGTAAATGATTTGGCGAAATGGATGCGTCTGCAGCTCGCGAACGGCAAATTTGACGGCAAACAAATCGTTGACGAAAAGGCGCTGGCCGAAACGCATCATCCGCACATGCTGACCGGTTTCAATCCCTTCACTGGGCTGCCGGGTTTTTACGGGTTGGGGTGGAACGTCAGCTACGATCAAGAGGGTCGCTTGCACTTGAATCATTCCGGCGCGTTTGCAGTTGGCGCGGCGACTCACGTGAATCTCGTGCCAGGTGAGCAATTGGGCATTGTCGTTCTTACCAATGCATATCCCATCGGCATAGCGGAAGCACTGGGGACGACGTTTTTGGACATCGCGTTGTATGGAAAGCCGACGCAGGACTGGCTGGTCCTCTTTAAACAAGGATTTTCTAATCCGGCGGCGATCGGGACGGTGCTCGGCTTCGATTATTCCAAACCGCCTGGATCGCCCTCGCCTGCATCGAAAAATAGCGCCTACCTTGGAAGGTACGCGAACGATTTCTTTGGTGACATCTCTATCATCGAGAAGGACGCTGGTCTCGCGATTGTGCAGGGCCCGAAAAACAAGACCTTCCCAATGAAACACTATGATCGCGACACGTTCACCTATGAGACGGAGGACGAAAACGCTGTTGGCAGAAGCGGCATCACTTTTACCATCGGCCCCGATGGCAAAGCGACACAGGTTGTCATGGAAAATCTCAATGTGCGCAGCGAAGGAGCTTTCAAGCGCGTTTCAGATCAGAAGTAGCAGGACAGAGCGTTCGCCTTGCTGACGAACGGTGCTATTTCTCTTTCGCGTCGGCCACGCGAAATCCCATGACGACCCGATTCAAAACATTTGCGCGCCGCAAATCAAAATCGAGAGGCGATGCGCTGAGTTTCGGTTTCACCTCATCGGACCTGCGCACGCTGCGGGCGCTGAAGTCACCGGCGGGCATTCAGCGGTTCCTCGATGAGTTACCTTACAATCTCAGCTTCACTGCACGATCACCGCAAAAGGTTTTGCGCGACCGAATTGCGTCTTGCCTCGAGGGAGGAATTTTTGCCGCCGCCGCGCTCCGCATCATCGGATTTCCAGCACTGATTGTCGATTTGGAAGCCGAACAGGACACCGATCATGTCGTCGCCGTTTTCAAGGTCCGTGAGCATTGGGGCGCAGTGGCGAAATCGAATTTCACCGGCTGCCGTTATCGGGAGCCGGTTTACCGCAGCCTGCGCGAACTAGCCATGAGCTATTTCAATATTTATTTCAATCTGCGCGGCGAGCGCACCCTGCGGCGATATTCGCGTCCGGTGAATCTCGCCCGATTCGACGCTCTCGACTGGATGACAACGGAAAAACCGATCTGGTTCATCGCCGAACATCTCTGTGAAATCCCACACATCCCGCTGCTCACGCCACCGATGGAGAAGCGGCTCACGCGAGTCGATCGACGCACATTCCGGGGCGAAATGGTCGGCCATAGAAAAAGCAGAATCTAATCGCCAAGGCGAGAACGATCATTTCGATCTTGGACGGCGCAAAAAACGTGGCGCGCGCGATCTTTCAAGTAAACTAGCTATATGAGCGTTCAAGTTTACGGATGTAATCATGTCGCGATCGAAGTGGACGACATCAAGAAGGCGGTCGCGTTTTATAAAGACGTTTTCAATCTCGAGAAATTGGATAGCGGCGAGGGCGATGCTTTTTTCAAACTCGGTGAACACCAATTCCTCGCCATCTTCGAAGTGAAAAAACTGCAACTCGGAGGCATGCGTCATTTCGGGATCATGGTGCGCGACGAAGCGCAGCTGGCTGAAGTGCGCAAGAAAATCACCGGCAAGTACAAGTTAACGCTTGAGCCACCGTTCCGCTGCGATTTCCACGACCCTTGGGGCAACCGCATACAGGTTGTCGATCTTCATGACGAATCGCTGATCTGGCTCTTGCCTTATCGCGAAGTACAAAAGGCCGGGATTAAATTTAAGGAACACTAAGTCATGCAGCTCGTTCTCGAGCGATGCACGATTCGCGCGTGGCGTCCCGATGATGCGGCCTCGCTCGCAAAGCACGCAAACAACCGCCGCGTCTGGCTTGGGCTGCGCGATTTATTTCCGCATCCGTATACGATCGACGACGCAAATGAGTTCTTGCGCCGCGCAACAACGGAGCAACCAATGACAAATTTTTGCATCGACGTCGGTCAGTCGGCAGTTGGCGGGATCGGTATTCGCATTGGTCAGGACGTCCATCGACATGTTGCCGAACTCGGCTTTTGGCTGGGTCAGGAATTTTGGGGACACGGGATAATGACGGAAGTGGTCCCAGCGTTCGTAGACTATTGCTTCGAGAAATTTCCGCTCCATCGGATCTATGCCGAGCCTTACGCGAACAATCCAGCTTCCGCGCGCGTTCTGGAAAAGAGCGGCTTTGTGTTGGAGGGGCGACTTAAGAACAATGCGTTCAAGGACGGAAAACTTTTGGATTCACTTCTCTATGCCAAAACAAGAGACCGCATCCCTTTCACTAAGCATTAGCATCGTGTACCGTCGCGACGATGAGCAAGCTTGATGGTAAGGACATTTTGATTACCGGCGCATCCCAGGGCCTGGGACGCGAAATGGCGTTACGTTTCGCGCGCGAAGGCGCGAGAGCTTTATCGCTCGTGGCACGCCACGCTGATAAATTGAACGCTGTTCGCGATGAAGTTCTCAAAATCGCGCCGAAGGTCGACATCGTTACCATCGAGGCCGACGTGAGCAAATCGCGCGATATCGAGCGAATCGTCGCGACGACCCTCGCGCAGTTCAAAGGCGCGCTCGACGTGCTGGTGAATAATGCATCGACCATTGGGCCGTCGCCGATGCCCTACCTGCTCGATTACCCGGTGGAAAATTTTCGCGAGGTGCTCGACACGAATTTGATCGGCCCGTTTTTACTGATCAAAAACGCGTTGCCCGCGATGATCGAGCGCGGCGGTTCAATTATTAACGTCACGAGCGATGCAGGCCAGGTCGGTTATCCGGGTTGGGGCGCATACGGCATTTCCAAATTTGGCCTTGAAGGCATGTCGCAAACGTGGGCGTCGGAATTGGAAGAAAGCGGCGTGCGCGTCAACTGGGTCGATCCCGGAAATATGAACACCGCGATGCATCGCGCCGCCGAGCCAGAGGAAGATCCGTCGGAATGGGCGAATCCCGCCGACGTAACCGACGTTTTTATTTTCCTGGCGTCCGATGAATCAAAAGGCGTGACCGGAAAACGTTTCCAAGCGCAGGAAGATTGGCGGAGCGAATTAAACCACGAAGGACACGAAGAACACGAAGCAAAGAAAATTTGAGGCTAATCTTCGTGAACTTCGTGGTGCAATAATCCGATATGGCGTTCACGTTTGTTTTACCGCCAGAACTGAGCGCGAAGGAGCCACCGGAACGTCGTGGGATCCGGCGTGACCAGGTGCGACTGCTGGTAATTGATCGCGCGACCGGCCACATCGAACACACCCGCTTCGATAAGATCGACAAATACGTTCGCCCGGGCGACCTGCTCGTTTTCAATTCCAGCCGCACGCTGCCCGCATCGCTGCGCGGGTGCGAATGCAGCGCGGCGCATGGCCCGTGCATGGAAGTTCGTCTGGCGGAACGTTTGCCCGACGGGTCATGGCTCGCGCTTCTTCTTTGCGAGCAGGGCGATCCTTTCGGCTGCGGTTTGCGCGCCGGAATCCAGATTGAATTTGCGGAAGGGCTGGCTGCGACGGTCCTGGAGCGCGACGCAAACATTCCGCGGCTCTGGCAATTGCGCTTCTCGATTTCCGGCACGGAACTTGTCGATCTGATCTACCGGCTGGGGAAGCCGATCCGTTACGAGTACGTCTCGACGCCGTGGGACCTCGATTACTACCAAACTGTTTACGCGACCGAGCCCGGGTCGGCCGAAATGCCGTCGGCCGGTCGCGCATTTACCTGGAAATTGCTGCTCGATCTCAAACGTCGGGGCATCGACAGCGCTTACGTTGTCCTGCATGCTGGTCTTTCAAGTTACATGGACGATGAACTCGATCGTCAACATCCCGCGTCGGAGGAGGAATATTTTGTAAGTCGAACCACCGCGGGGAAAATCAATCAGGCGCGGGAAAACGGCGGTCGCATCATTGCCGTGGGCACAACCGTCGTGCGCGCGCTGGAATCAGCTGCGAGTGAAAACGGGAGCGTAACTGAGGCGCACGGTTACACCCGTTTAAAGATCGACCATCAACATCGGTTGCGATCTGTGAACGGCTTGCTCACCGGTTTGCATGAGCCGGAAGCCAGCCATCTGGATTTACTCAGCGCGTTCGTGCCAGCAGAACAAATTCACGCCGCGTATCGAGAAGCGATCGCGCACCGTTATCTTTGGCACGAATTCGGTGATTTGAATCTGATTTTGTAACGGGCGATTCAGCGTCCGCGCCCGAGCTCAAGGAGCGGAGGTCTCCAGTCCGCCGAAAAGGGCGGTTTGGAAGACGCCCTCCTTGCTATCTGGCACTGGCGCCGTACATCACACCGACTTCCCCGTGAACTTCGTGCGAATTTTCCGGCTCTCGAATGACCGATGAGGAATCGGACTGCTGAACCTGTTTTTGATTTGCGCAACCCGCGAGAAGCGCGGCGGACAACAACGCCATAAGAGGCACAAAGACCCGCGCTAGCATTTCGCTGTGTCGATCTTTCACGGCGGAAGTCAAGCAACGCATTGAATTTCCGCTTGTAGGGCGTCTGTGTCAGACGCCAATTAATCCGTTCGGCGTTTCACGGAAACGCCCTACAATTGCTTGTATGATCAAGACGTATGGCGTCACCCACATCGCCCTGGCGGTGAAGAGCGCGAAACGATCGTTCGAGTTTTACCGGAAAATCTTCGGTGTGATCAAAGTGTACGATCAGAACGGATGGATCCAGGCGCAAACGCCCGGCGCGCGCGACATCATTGTATTCGATGAAAGCGCGCCGCGGATCGGGAAACCGGGCGGCATTGCGCATTTCGGTTTTCGTCTGGTCAATCCCAAAGAGATCGATGCTACGGTAAGAGCTGTGAAGGAAGCGGGCGGAAAAATCTTGGACAAGGGTGAGTTTTGTCCCGGCGAACCTTATTTGTTTTTCAAGGATCCAGACGGTTACGAAGTTGAGATCGCATTCGAGTCGCCGACACCGGTGGATCCCAAGCCGAAGAAGAAATGATTTCCTTTATCGTTCCCGCCTACAATGAAGAGCTGGAGCTTTCATCGACAATCGAGGCGATTCGGACGGCGGCATCCGGCGCGACTCAGCAGTATGAAATCATCGTGGTTGATGATGCATCGGCGGATGCGACCGCCCAAATTGCTGCGATGGCAGGTGCCCGCATCATATCGATCAATCGACGCCAAATCGCGGCGTCACGTAACGCCGGGGCACGCGCTGCGCGGGGTGACTACTTGTTTTTCGTCGATGCCGATACGCGGATTAACCGGACGCATATTGTCGAAGGCATCACTGCTCTCGAAGCTGGTTACGCGGGCGGCAGTGCGCGAGTCGTGACGGATGGATTCATTCCGCTATGGGGCCGTATCTTCGTGCGCGTTTTTTGCACCGTTTATTTCGGGCTTAATCTGGGCGCGGGCGCATTTCTTTTCACAACACGACGCAATTTCGATGCGATTGGCGGCTTTGATGAGCAGTATTTTATCGGCGAAGAAGTTTATTTTAGTCTCGCCCTGAGAAAACTTGGGCGCTTCAAAGTACTGCGCGAACCGATCCTGACATCTGGGCGAAAATTGCGCATGTATTCGGCGCGGCAAGTTCTCGTCCGGTCATTCTGGATCGTTATTGGCGGGCCGACCGCCGCCCGCTCGCGTGACAAACTCGATGTCTGGTACGATGGCAAACGCGAAAAGCGTGCCGCGTGACGTGTCGAGGCGCGCCTTCCCACGCGCGGATCTAAGTAATCGCGGTTGAGGACAGCCGCCACTACACCAGAATGCCGTTGGCTGGAGAAGCGGGAGCAGAGGGAACCGTCGTTCCTGTCGAAATCGAATCTTCTTATATGAAAAGATTAAGCTTAATCATTGCGGCATTCTTCTTGGTGATCGGCGCCGCTGTTTCGCGCACGGACATGACCGCGGAGCTCAAGAGAACGACCGTCGATATCAACACTCGGGCACAAACAAAGGATGGACGCACCCGCGTCTTGATGGCGATTTCCAGCGAGACCGGCGTTCCGGTGACTACGCTCCAAACGGAGCAGTCAGCAAACGGGCTCGGTTATGGAGACCTGCTGATTGCAAACTTGGTGGCGTCCGAATCTGGCAAAAACGTTAGCGAAGTCTTGGCAATGTTCAAAGCTGGTCAAGGCGGCTGGGGCAAAATTACGAACGATCTCGGCCTGAACCTTGGCCAAATCGTAAGCAAGGCGCGCCAGGCAGAACAGGCAGCGCTGAATATTCAAAGCAAGAGCGCTACCGCTTCTGACAAGAGCCAGGAAGGCCCAGCGATGGGTCGTGGACGGGGCACTGGTTTCGAAGAACAACGAAATTCTCGGGCCACGAGCCAGGGCCGTAGCCGTCCGTAAGCCGCCAAGGCTCAAATCGGCAACATCCATCGGTTTAAAATCGGCACGGCGCCACGTTAGCGGCGCCGCGTGGCTTGTTGCCTGTTGCCCGTAACAGAGCCATTCCCGATATCGGTCGTGCCAGCGCCGAACGGAGCCAATGGTAGTTGCTAAAGCGCGTTCTTCATTTAGAGTAGGCACTTCGTAATGGCAGAGAGCACGCAAACGTTGAGCTTCAAGGAGTTCCAACTGCATGAAAAAGATACGGGCAGCGCGGATGTGCAGGTCGCACTTCTCACGCGCCGGATCGAGCATTTGACCGAACACCTCAAGAGCAACGCCAAAGATCATTCCTCGCGCCGCGGCCTTCTCAAGATGGTCGCGCAGCGCCGGAGTTTACTTGATTATTTGAACAGGTCGCAAGCCGATCGCTATAAAAGGTTGATCGAGAAGCTGAACCTGCGCAAATAACCGCGTCGATCTTTGAGGGAGTCCGCGTTCAATTGTTTGCCCGCTCGAAGTCAAAGTTAAATTAGAAACACAACAGAATCAGCAGTCCAGGTCGAGCGAACCACCTTGGATTTTAGGTTTTAGTCCCGAAAGCTTTCGGGACTAAAACCTACAGTCAGGGTGACCGGCCTGGAACTCGCACATCCAGGAAAGTAAAATGCAACAAAAGGTCACGGCCCAAATTGGGGCTACTCAAATCTCTATCGAAACCGGCAAAATCGCCAGGCTCGCTGATGGCGCGGTCGTCGTCTCATGCGGCGACACCATGGTAATGGCTAGCGCCGTCTCAGCCACCATTATCAAGGAAGGTCAGGATTATTTCCCGCTCACGGTCGATTATCGTGAAAAAGCGGCCGCGGCGGGGAAATTTCCGGGCGGCTATTTCAAGCGCGAAGGACGGCCGACGGAAAAGGAAACGCTCACTTCGCGAATGATCGATCGGCCGCTCCGGCCACTTTTTCCGCATGGTTATTTTTACGACACGCAGGTGATCAGCTTGCTCCTTAGCGCGGACGGCGAAAACGATCCCGACATTTTGGCGCTCAACGGGGCGTCGGCGGCGCTTTGCGTTTCCGATATTCCATTCGCCGGACCAATCGGCGCGGTTCGGGTCGGTCGGGTCAAGGGGCAGTTCGTCGCCAACCCGACGCATGCCGAGCGCGAACAGAGCGATCTCGATCTGATTTATGTAGGCACGGAAAACGACGTCATCATGATCGAAGGTGCGGCCAAGGAAGTTCCCGAAGCTGATTTCGTCAAGGCGCTTGAGTTTGCGCATGGACCTGCGCGAGAAATGATCCGGATTCAAAAAGAGCTTGCCGCAAGAGTGGGCAAGCCGAAGCGTGAAATGCCATTACTCCAGGTGAATCAGGACCTGCTTGAGATCGCTTATCGAGTCGCGGGCGATCGGATTGAAGCTGCGCTTTACACCGAAGGCAAGGTCGGGCGCGCAAAAGCAATCGATGCGCTACGCGAAGAAGTGAAGGCGTCGATCTCGGAAAAGCATCCCGAAGCCGACAAGTTCGCCATGGCGCAGGCGTTCGATTACGTGCAGAAGAAAGCGTTTCGTAAAAGTATTCTCGAAAAACAGAAGCGCATGGACGGTCGCAGCTATCAAGATCTTCGTCCGATTACATGCGAGGTCGGCGTCCTGCCGCGTGCACACGGTTCGGCGATTTTCCAGCGCGGCGAGACACAGGCGCTTGCCCTCGCCACGCTCGCACCGATCGAAGAAGCGCAAATGATCGATGCGTACGGCGGGGGCGAACAATCGAAGCGGTTCATTTTGCATTACAACTTTCCGCCGTTCAGCGTCGGAGAAACGGGCCGCACCGGCGGGGCGAGCCGGCGCGAGATCGGTCACGGCGCGCTGGCCGAACGCTCGCTCGAGCCGATTGTGCCCAGTGAAAACGATTTTCGTTACGCCATTCGCATCTCCAGCGAGATTATGGAATCCAATGGTTCGACATCAATGGCCAGCGTGTGTGGTGGAATGCTTTCGCTCATGGACGCTGGCGTTCCGATTAAGGGCATGGTCGCGGGAATTTCTGTCGGGCTCGTCACCGAACATGGTGAAGACCGACAATTGAAACGTTACGAGCTCCTTACCGATATTATCGGCTCCGAAGACCATTTCGGGGACATGGATTTCAAGCTGTGCGGCACCGATAACGGCGTCACCGGTTTCCAGCTCGACCTCAAACTTCCCGGTGTCAGCCACAAGATCATGGCTGAAGCGATTCAGCGCGCGAAAGAAGCCCGCACGAAAATTCTCGAACTAATGCGCAGCTCCCTCGACAAGCCCCGGTCAGAACTATCGAAGTACGCGCCGCGCATTGAAACGATCAAAATCAATCCAGAGAAAATTGGCGCGCTCATCGGGCCCGGCGGCAAGACCATCAAGGGCATCGTCGCGGAGACTGGCGCCGAAATTAACATCGAGGACGATGGCTCGGTACACATCTACGCGACCAGCGGCGAGAGTATGGCGCGGGCTAAAGAAATCATCGGCGGCATGACGCGGGAAATCGAGATTGGCCAGACTTACCAGGGCCGTGTCGTTTCGGTGAAAGAATTTGGCGCATTTGTGGAGGTTTTTCCTGGCAGAGACGGGCTCGTGCATATTTCGGAACTCGCGGATTTCCGGGTGAAACGAACGGAGGACATCGCCAAAGTTGGCGACATGATTTGGGTCAAGTGCATCGGGATCGATGACAAGGGTCGCGTAAAGCTTTCGCGTAAAGCGGCGCTCAAAGAACGCGCCGAGGCCGAGACTGGTCAGCCGACGCCGGAGCCGGCCGAAACACACTGATTCTTCTATTTGTCATTCGCAGTGAAGTGAAGAATTTCACTTTGTCGCGAAAGCTGCGGTTCGAGAGCTGAAGCACACGGAATGATTACGCCCACTCGACTTTCCTACGGCGTGCTCGCCCTCACAATCGTACTCGCCGGATTGTTGCACCTTGGAACACCGCTGCTGGTCGTCTTGTTCTCCTACTTCGCATTGCGTCAACTGTTCTATCTCACCAAAAGAAGGTGGCTCGCGCTGATTTTGTTCATTGTTGTTGTCGCAGGGATCGCCGCCGCCGCGGTGTATTTTACGCGTGCCGTCCTGGTCGCGTTGCCCGACGTGGCTGACACTTCAATTCCCTCCGCTAGTGCCTGGGCGCAGCGGCGTCAGATTGAATTGCCTTTTACCGATTTCGAGAGCCTGCGAGCGTTAGTGATCGACACGCTCAAGCAAGAAGCCCACTACCTGCGAAACGTCGCGCATTTTGCCAGGAGCACTACGACCCTGTTGGTTTTTAGTGTCATCGGAATTGTCGCAGCGGTGAGTTTGTTTTTTAAAAGTGGTCTGGATCCTTATCGGAATACGCACTCGGTGAAGAACAATCTCTATTCCATTTGCTCCAATGAGGTCTCGACGCGCTTCCGCGATTTCTATCGCAGTTTCGCCACCGTCATAGGCGCGCAGATCACGATTTCGCTGATCAATACAATGTTAACGGCGATATTCGTTCTCGCCGTTCGTCTGCCGTACGGGCCCCTCGTTGTCGCGGTCACATTTCTCTGCGGGCTCGTCCCCATCGTCGGCAACCTGGTGAGTAATACCGTCATTGTTTTCATTGCGTTGACTGTTTCCTTGAAGCTGGCGATCGGTGCTCTCGTGTTTCTGGTTGTAATCCATAAACTCGAATATTTTTTAAACAGCAAAATCATCGGCGACCGGATTCGGAACCCGGTTTGGCTGACGTTGATCGCGCTCATCATTGGCGAAAGACTCATGGGTATACCCGGACTGATCCTCGCGCCGGTCGTACTAAACTACGTCCGAGTTGATATGTTGAAGATTGAAGTCCCGTTGCCGAAAAGCTCGGAATAACAGTTGCAGTTGCATTTGGTGGAGCGCGCATGTCCCGCGTGCTGGTGGCGGTGTCTCACCGCAACCATCTTGTCCTGGCGGTGTTACTTGCATCGCCACGATCGCAAGCTCACACTTCACTGCAGTGCGTCTAACTCATGAAGTTTGCGATGACGTGAGATCGTCGCCAGCACGCGAGACGCGTGCGCTACCCACATCGTGAAGGCTGGTTTCTTGGAGAAATTAATCGAGCGGCTCGGCCGTATCGGGCCGGAAGAGGTGCAGAATTATTTTTTGCGCCTGGCGCAGGAGAAAGGCTTTCTGGAAACGGTTTTCAACGCCATCCAGGAAGGAATCATCGTGACCGATTCGAAAGGGCGCATCACCTACCTCAACGATGCCGCCTGCGAATTGTTTGGGCTCGAAGCCGACGATGCTATCGGCAAACGGCTCGACGAACGCGTGCGCGGTCTCGATTGGGATTCACTAACGCAAAGCGGGGGACCGACCACTCGCGACATGGAAATCTTTTATCCAGCGAATCGCTTCATCAATTTTTACATCGTGCCGTTGATGATCGAACACCGCGAGACCGGTGCTCTAGCCGGAGTCGCTGACTCCGGACATCGAAGCCAAGCGAGAGTTAACGGAACAACGGCCGGGGTCACCGACCCCAGCTACAGCGAGCAGGTTGGTCATGCCATGATCCTGCGCGACATCACTGAGAGCCGGCGCTCAGCGCAGCAAACGATCGAATCCGAGCGATTAAATGCGCTAACACTGCTAGCGGCCGGCGTGGCGCACGAGATTGGCAATCCGCTCAACTCGCTTCATATCCATTTGCAATTGATGGAGCGCAAAGTTCGCGAGCTCAATGACAATGCGAAGGAAGAACTTCAAGAATCGATCGACATTTCGCGCTCCGAGATCAATCGGCTCGATTCGATCGTCACGCAATTCCTGCGCGCAATCCGGCCCTCGAGGCCGGAGCTGCATCCGGAAAACGTAAATGCGATTGTCGAGGAGGCGGTCCGTTTTTTCACGCCCGAAATTCGGGACCGCGACGTTGTGGTCGAACAAGAACTCCGCTCCGACCTGCCGTTGCTCCAAATTGATCGCGGTCAGATGAAGCAGGCTTTTTACAACGTGATTAAGAACAGTCTCGAAGCCATGAAGCGCCGCGGCATTCTGCGCATTCGCAGCGACATGGACGATACGCATATCCTCATCCGTTTCATCGACACCGGTGGCGGCATGTCAGCCGCAAATTTGAGCCGTGTTTTCGAACCTTACTTCACAACCAAGCCATCTGGCACAGGTCTTGGGCTGTTGATTGTTCGCCGCATTGTGCGCGAACACGGTGGCGAACTTTCCATCGAAAGCAGCGAAGGCAAAGGCCTTACGCTAACGATCCGATTGCCTTACATCGACAAGCGCGTGCGCATGCTGGAAGCAGGCGATTCGCAAAAAGAATAACCGCACCTGCGGTCGCCGACCGCGCACCCGCCAAATCGGACTCTCACCGTGATCCCTTCGCTCCATCTTCATCCGCTTTCCGCTGTAATTGCAGTAACGTTTTCCTTGGTTTTGCTGGGCAGTGCAAATTCATTCGGCTTCGGCTGACATTTGTTGCGATTGTTTAGAAGATCGAGCGCAAGAGGCCGCCCTCGACGCGTAGGGCTGCGCCGTTGGTTGCCAATGAGAGAGGACTGGCAACGAACGTCACGAGCGCGGCAACTTCATCTATCGTGGCGAAGCGCTGCAAAAGCGAGCTCGGACGTGTTGCGCGAAAGAATTCCTTCTCTATCTCGTCGGGCGCGACATTTTTCGTTCTTGCCATGTCGGAGATGAATTTCTCAACGCCTTCCGAGCGGGTCGGGCCAGCAAGCACCGAATTCACCGTGACATCAGTACCCGCCGTCGTTTCCGCCAACCCTCGCGCGAGCGCGATCTGCATCGTCTTTGTGACACCGTAATGAATCATCTCGACTGGGATGTTCGCGGCGGATTCGCTGGAAATGAAAATAATGCGTCCCCAATTGGCCGCTTTCATCCGCGGTAGGTAATGGCGCGACAGGCGGACGCCGCTCATAAAGTTTGTCTCGATAATCGTGTGCCAATCGTTGTCGGTGATTTGCTCGAACGGCTTCGGCTCGTAAACACCGAGGTTGTTGACAAGAACATCGATCGTGGGCACGGCCTGGATGCATCTTGAGGCCCCGTCCGGCGTTGCAAGATCGGCGGCGATGCCGCTGATTTTTACGTCGCGGATTTCGCGCCGGACATTTTCAATGGCCTCATCAACTCGCTCCTGAGTGCGACCAGTGATCACGACTGACGCGCCTTCTCGCGCCAGGGCGCGGGCAATCGCGAATCCAATTCCGGCCGTCGAACCGGTGACCAACGCTGTCTTCGCCTTCAATTGTAGATCCATATTGCTGTTCCTTTCTTCAGTTCGTTTCCTTTTGTATGTCCCCGAATTTCTCCTGCGCAGGTGATCGATAAAAGCGGTCACGTGTCCGGCTTGATTGCCTAGCGAATTACTGCGCAGAGTGAAAACGCCCTATCTAGGCGATCGGCCCGATCACTCCAACTGCGCCACGCTAGCCCCAATTCGAGCTGAAATCAGGATGGGTGTCGACGCGATTCGGGCCAGAATGGAATCAGTTCCGCGGTTTTATCGCCAGCCTGATAGCGCCGATTCAACTCAACCTCGATCGCCTTGATCTCATCTTGCTGCGGAAGCGCTTGACCGTGATAGATGTATTCCGGTACACCATGACGACTCTGGGCTAGCGGAGTCATTCCGTAGAGGTCGAGGCGGCGCTGCTGCAATTGCGCCGTGGTCCAGTTGGCGTACATCCCGCTGCGATAGCCCCATACTTCGGCCGTGGTAGAATAACGGCTATATGGATAACCGGTCGTTACGGCCGATGGTGGAGGCTGTGCCGCGCAGCCGACGAGGCCAGCGGCAAATATTAGTGCCAATAATTGTCTAATTTTCATGTCTTAAGCTCGATCGCGCCTGTTTCGTTGCCATTGCGCGTCGGTGGGATTTTGCGGTGACACCTAAGAGTTGATGCTCGCTCCCTCTTTCGAGGTAGAAGCGTGCGCAATTCGCACCTAGGGCTTAAAACGGTGCATGCGCAGGCAAATTTTCTTCAATGCCTGTGATCAAATCTGGAATGCCGATCGGCTTGGCGAGAAATGGATGTCCCTGGATCCGCAAGCCCGATGTTGTTTCGGCTTTCGTCACAAGAGCCGTCAGAAAGACAATCGGTGTTCTACGCAACGCCGGGTCGGATTGAATCCGTGCAGCGACTTCGCCGCCATCCGTTTCCGGCATCGCAATATCCAGCAGGATAAGGTCGGGTTTAAGACTCTGGGCTGTTTGATGGGCCTTGGTCGCATCGTTCTCTTCGCAGACGAAGTAGCGACCCGTCCTCTCCAACGCGAGCTTGGCAGAGTGGGTGAAATCGCTGTTGTTATCGATGATCAAGATGCACGGCTTTTCTTTAAGCGTTTCCAAGACCTGCGGGAAAAAGTTTGCTTCAATCATTCTGCTCATAATGTCTTTTTCATGCCGATGTAATATTTGCGCTGAATCACTGTTTAAACGTTGTATGGTGCGTGCTTTTCCTAAGCCTCGACCGGAAGCGCGATTGCAACCGGCCGCTCCTTTTGGCTGAGCGCGCGGCGTAATTTCGAGAGCGCGATGTTCTGCAATTGACGGATCCGCTCGCGCGTGACACCCAACTTCTCGCCGACTTCTTCGAGCGTCTTCCGCTTTCCGCCATTGAAACCAAAACGCTGGGAAATGATTTTCTTCTCCCGATCGTCGAGTACTTCGAGCAAGCCGCCGACCTCGTCGTGCAGGTCTTTGTCGCGCAGTAATTCAAACGGCGTTCGCGCTTCTTCGTCTCCGACACCTTCGCCAAACGCCGTCGAATCATCGTCACCAATTGGCGCGTCAAGTGAAGCGGGACGAATCGAAGCGGTCTTTAATTGCGAAATTTTTTCGCTAGCAATGCCGATCTCTTCGCCAAGCTCGTCATCGGTTGGCTCGCGGCCGAGCTCCTCGCTCATCTGTAGCGCAACGCGGCGTATCTTCGAAATCTTGTCGCCGAGATGGACAGGCAATCGGATTGTTTTGCTCTGATTGGAAAGAGCGCGCTTAATGGATTGTCTGATCCACCACGCTGCATAAGTGCTGAGCTTTGCGCGCTTCGATGGATCGAACCTCTCGACTGCCTTCATTAATCCGATGTTTCCTTCGGAGATGACGTCGAGAAGCGGCAAACCGAGATTTGCATAGTCTTGTGCGATCGTCACAACGAGACGTAAATTCGAACTGATCATGAGCGCGCGCGCATTGCGATCGCCGTTTTTGATCTTCGCTGCGAGCTCGATCTCCTGTTGCGGCGTCAAGAGGGGGATTCGCCCGATCTCACGCAGATAAAACTTGATTGCAGTATCGTTAGTTTTAGCAGTCATATGGCTTTAATGAAGTAGGTTGTTAAACGCACAAAGATATCTGCCATCTCCAATCTGCCGCTAATGGGCAATCGTAGGATTTTGCAATGCCACTTAAGAACTGATGGCCGCTCCCTCTTTTGAGATAGCGCCTCATCAAGACTGCGCCGGATGTGGGTTCGGTTGGGAGAGGTCAGAACCGAATGACTTGCTTTCGGCCCGCGCGTCCCTCCAGGACGGCTTGGTAAGCACGCGGCCCTTGCTCGATAGCAATACTATCTAACTCAGGTGGCGTCAGGACGCCGGCGTTCACCAGTGGGACGATTTCTCGCAGGACACCCGCGCTCTCGGAGAAGGAAAGCTTCAAGGTGTCAACGCCAATCAGTCGTGCTTCACGGTGATAAAAGTCTACCAAACTGAACGAAACTCTCGCCTGGATGGATGCCATTACTACGTGACGACCGCGATGAGCCAGACATTGGTTGACCGACTCAAAGGATGATCCTCCCACCATATCAAGAATGAGGTCCGCTCCCTTGCCTTGCGTGACTTCGAAAAGACCTTGAGGTAGGGGTTCCTTCTCTAGGATAAGCCAATCATCGGAAGGGATGCCAGCAGTCCTAGTGCGGCCGGCCTCGTTTCTGAGAACGCCGATGACTCTTTTAGCGCCGATATGCTTCGCGATCTTCACCGTAGCAGATCCGACCGCGCCGGTCGCTCCGAGCACTAGAACAATATCACCGGGGGACACGCGACCCGCTGTGACGATCGCGCTCCATGCAGTCAGATACCCTAGGCCTAAAGCAGCAGCCTGCTCAAAACTGAGCTGTTTGGGTTTCTCAACCAGGGCCTCGACCGGCACGGATACAAACTGTGCGTGTGAACCATTCCGCCCAAACCCCAGGTTTCCACCGGTTCCAAAGACTTCTTTGTCCTTCCATGTCGCTGGACCTTCAACGACGATGCCGGCGAAATCCCTTCCTGGCACTCGAGGAGCCTTCGTCTCTAAAATCTTTCCGAGCACGCTTTTGGGGTCGCTTGGGTTGATTGCGGCGGCGCGTACCCGAACCAAGGCTTCACCACCA
>WNGR01001280.1_pt1 | contig 32129 bp, 37 predicted proteins | sample 5407581 | NCBI WGS metagenome assembly WNGR01 (sample SAMN13153383, study PRJNA577476) | soil metagenome | isolation source: 80 cm soil or saprolite under Garry oak tree replicate 2 | place: USA:California | collected 2016-06-15
ACTTGAAGTACTCGAGGGTTACTACTTCTCATCAGTAACTGTATAAGTCCCCGTTGGACTTATCACTCGGAAACCACACGTGACTGCCCTTCTTGTTTTGTCAAATTGGACTAGTGACCTTTTGCTCAAGTCGAGCAGGCGTCCCTACCGTGACGTAACACAGAACCTCAGAATGCACGTCACACAATAACGCCAGTCATGGCGTTACACTTATCGATCCAATCAGCATGAGGGTTGAACCCATATAGCACGAAGAAGGGGGACTCTCCTGTAGTTTCATTGGGCCAGTTGTTGTGCGCAAATTCTGCTAATGGAAGATAAGAGTGCCAGTTATCTTGCTGCTCATTGACCCAGAACCAAAGATATTGTTCGATCCACTGGTTAGTGCATTTGGATTGTCCATCTGTTCTGGGGTGATATGCTGTGGATATGTTTTGCTCTGTTCCTGTGCCTTTGCATAAGCTGCAGATAAATGCAAACTTTGGGTCTTGGTCGCTGATGAACCATCATGGGAGTCTGAATCATGGAAACATGTGCTGCACAACTAATCCAGCAGTTTCTTCATGGCTATGCCTGGCCTCCTTGCAGGGTATGAATATAGCTGCTTTGCTACAGTTGTGATCTGTGATTGTGAGTATGGAGTCATATCCCTGCGATGCTGGCAGTTTAGTGATAAAGTCCAATGTGACAGTTTTGAATGGCATAGCTTTGGGTCTTGGGTATATTGGTTGTAAAGGTGCCCAGGTCAGTTGGGTATTGATTTTGTGTTGTTGGCATTTGGCGCATCCTTTTATGTATTCCATCACATCCTTGTGCATGTTTGGCCACCAGTATCTTCTACTTGTTAATTGGTAGGTCTTGTTGATTCCTGGGTGTCCATATGTGGGTGAGTCATGATGACTGTGTATAAACGTTCAGTGATGACTTAGCCCTCCTGTTACCACTCGTCTTCTGTCTTTGTACCAGGTTTCATCGACTTTCTTTAGCTTATGCGTGTCTACCCATGATCCTATGAGGGCTTTGTCTTATGCATATATTGGATCTTCCTGTTCCATTTCTTCAACTGATACAATTCTTTGTAATGGTGGGGCTTTTCCAGTGGTCATCGCCCTGGCAAAGACTTGATCTGGTAGGACTATCACGTTAGTGTTGTCCTTTTCTCCTGTATCATAGTCTGGTCATCTTGACAAGGCATCTGCTCTGCCATTTTGCTTTCCTGGAATGTGTCTTATCTTGAAGTTATATTTGGATAGCTCTAGCACTTCCCTTGCAACTCTTTGGGATATCTTTTGTGGTGATTGCCAGTACTGCAGGTTGAGGTGGTTGGAGTATATAATGATCTTGTGAGGGGATCCAGCCAGCAGCAGTCACCAATTTCTGAGGGCCATGATGATAGCTAGTAGCTCCAGGTCATAAATGTTGTAGTTTTGTTGTGCTTCATTGAGCATTGCGGAGTAGTATCCTATAGGGTGCCTTTTGCCATCCTCTTTACATTGTAGTAATATGGCACCCACCACATATCCTGACGCATCTACTTCTAACTCAAATTGATTGTCTAGTTTGGCATGGGCCAGTACCAGTTCAGCGGTTACTAATGCCTTGAGTTTGTCAAAGGCTTCTTGTTCCTCCTTGCCCCAATGCCATTCTTGATCCTTTTTTGTTAGTTGATGTAAGGGGCATGCAATATGTGCGAATCCCTTTATGAAGGGGTGGTAAAAGTTAAAAAATCCCACCACCTTCCATACTTCTGTGACGTTGGTTGGTGTCAGCCACACATCAACTCCTGCGATCTTTACCAGGTCCATGCATGTCACCCCCTTTTCAAGGATTACCCCCAGGTAATCCATAGATGGTGCATGGAAGAGGCATTTCTCAGGTTTGAAATAGAGATCATGTTCATTTGTGACACAAAGAATGTCTTGAACTGCTGTGATGTGACCAGCCATATTTGTTCATGTAGCGATACCAATGTTGTCCATATAGACGTGGATCACGGTTCCTAATTGCTTGTGCTTGATGATGACATTGTGATAGATGAAGTTCATCATGGTTTGAAAGGTAGCTGGTGAGTTTGTGAGGCCAAAGTACATGACCGTTGGTTCAAAGAGTCTGTCACACATCTTAAAGGCTGCCTTTGGTTCATCACCATCACAGATTCATATGTTGTTGTAGCCCCATCGCACATCCAATTTCGTGTAGATATGTGCGTTGCTCAGATCTCATATGAGGTTGGAGATGAGAGGGAGCGGATATTGGTTGTGCACCATGAGGGCATTAATCTTTTGGTAGTCCTGTACTGGTCTCAACTTTCTGTCCTTTTTCCTAATAAAGAAGAAGGGTGATGCATAGGGGGATTTGGAAACTTGTATGTAGCCTTTGTTGAGTTCCATCTTAATGAAGTCTTGGACCACTTGATCTTCTGTTTGATTGAGTGGGTAGACCTTGCAGTCTACTGCATTGGGGGATCCTTCTTTGAGTTCAATGGCATGGTCCCATACTTGTTGAGGTGGGTATTGCTTTGATTCTTCTTCACTGAATACCTTTGTGAACTTTTGATATTCGCTTGGTATGGTGACGCTTTTAGTATATTGTTGGGCTGCAATGGCAAGATCTGTGGCTGTGGTTGCTCATATGTTGGATTGCAGTTTTCGGGCTTTTACTTCCCCTGTTTTTGCTCCAGCAATAATTGGTTCTTTTCCGGGGATTCAAGGATTTACTGACCAGATGACTACAGGTAGGGTGTGCTCATTTATTACTGCATTAGTCCAATTGAACTGAGGTTCGAATGTCAAGAGCCATGGGTATCCCAAGACAATGTCTTCATGTCTGGTATTTGTGATGAGGAACCTTATGTCTCTGCAAATGTTTTTTGTCTGTACGCTTAGATCAATGTAATGTGTGATTGACCCAGCTTTGTTCTCCATATTATCTATGTTCCATATCCTTCTTGGTTTTTGTAGGGGTCACATCCCCAATTTCATTTGTTTGACAAATGTGGGACTCATGAAGCAGTCTGTTGCTCCTGAGTCAATGAGTCCTTTTAAATTGGCCATTGCGCAGCTAGTTCTGACAGAGATAGGAATTCACATGGAGCAGAATCGTGTAGTTACTATTACAAAATTAAGCTGATGAATTGCCCTCACCCAGGCCAATGGGTTTAGGCTCCTTGAAAATCCTCTTGTCCAAGAAGGTCCCTCATTATGAGGTCTTGGACTTCTTCTCCTCACTCATTTGCGACTCCCCTTAGCCAGGCATCAGCCAATTGTTGGGGAGTTTGTGCCATACTTCGGGTGGTGATGATTTGTTCTTTGTCTACACTCTAATCATCAACCACTGCTTCTCTTCCCCAGCTTTGATTTTTATTCCAGGTGTGCTGTGGGCAATTGTGACTGAAGTGTCCCTTTTGATAACAGGTGTAACACTCAACTTTGCTTATGTCTCTTCTAGAATGACCTGGTCCTTGTCCTCTTCCTTGGAGGAATCCTCCATGTGGGGTGTATCCCCTTCGAGGTATGTATCCTCCTTGCTACATTGTTCTTGGGTCTATTTCTTCGCTTCCAGTGATTCTCCCTCTTGTTCTTCTGGCAGAGGTATCCATGGTGTTTGGGTTGGTGAGCTGTTGGGTTGGTGCCCATCCTCGTGGTTGTGGTTTGGGTGTGCTTCCTCCTTGATGCACTTGCAGCCTTGCTTTCATGTGCATGTACATTTGCTGCCAGTCAATGGCTGCTTGCTTTCATTGTTTGTAAGAGTGCAGCCAATTGAACTCAAGTACTTTTTAGTATAGCCCCACAGGCAGTCCTTCTGTAAAGGTCTCAATGGTTTGGGGTACATCAAACCTGTATTTGGCCATTCAGACCACTTCCTCAAATTCAGCTATGTAGGAGTTAATGTCTTCTCCCTAGTGTTGCGACGGCTCAAGCCAACATTTTTGCTATCTTGGGAAATAAAATAGTTAAAAATCTGAAAATATTTGTGGAGGTAGATTACCTCAGAAGCCGGGGGGTCCTCTGCCAACCCTAAGTGATCTGATCAGTGGTTCCTGAGTTATTTGACTGGCTAAAAATCGGCTTGGCTTTAACCTTTTTTAGCCGGTCAAATAACTCAGGAACCACTGATCAGATCACTTAGGGTTGGCAGAGGACCCCCCGGCTTCTGAGGTAATCTACCTCCACAAATATTTTCAGATTTTTAACTATTTTATTTCCCAAGATAGCAAAAACATTGGCTTGAGGATGCTGCCACTTTGCTCCAGAGTCTTTCATCCATATTTGTGATTCCTCCTTGAAGTTGTCTGGTTAACCAGCGATTTACTGCTACAACCCATTCATTAATGTGAGTTCCTTTGATATATGTGAGGATAAACATAGCCCATTGGTAGGGGTTGATCATAAGGGGGTTGTCATTGTTTACTCCCCAATACAATTCCCATTGGTTGATGAAAAGTTGCATATTCTTCCTGTCTCTGTTGTAGATGGAGGGTGTTTCTCCTACCAATTTCCCTGCTTATGGTTGTGGTACTTGGACCGGTGGGGGTCCCCAACCACCTCCTCCAGGGGGTCCTGCTCCTGGTGGGCCTCCTCCTCCTGGGTATCCCCCACCTCCTCCAGGGACTCCTCCTCCTGGGAATCCTTTCCCTCCAGGGTATCCTTCCCCAGGAAACCCTCTTTGTCATGATCTGGACGCTTTGGGTCATGGGACTTGTACCACCACAGTATGTCTTCTTATCTCGACCCTTCTATGTGTTCCCTTTGTCCTGTTTTTGTCTGTGCACCACCCCAGTAAGTCTTATCTATGATAACACATTGCTTGACCTGTTTTGACTGTGTTTATCTATGTCCTGACTTGTGTACAAGTCTTTACCTCACCTTAGTATATAAACCCTGTGTACACATAGTACAAAGCCAGACTTGGCTTCATTTGTAATCTAGCAAACTTGCCTCTGAATCCTTAAGTGTGCAACCATCCGATCCTCTCCTTGTGAACCATCTCCCTCAGACCCTTCTAGGGTTGAACCTTCCTATCAAAGTCTTTGCAGTTGTACTATAACAACGCCACACTCAGCTGAGACTTAGTGCACCAGCAACTAGGTGCAGAGAAGTGCTTCGGCACCTTGGACGAAAGTCTTAACCACTAAGTCGTTGTGCACCCTGTGCACAACACCCCAGACACCCTTGTACATTGTAGCAATAAAGACAATAGATGTCTTTGCTCTGACATTGTGTGATACTGCCCCTTGGGCTAAGACGAACCCTTGAACTTAGTTCACGTCCCTGCTAGGACGTAACATAAGCCAAGTCTTCTCTACCTGAACACACTGAACCCAGACACTCTATGGAGAAACACAGAACCACAGACAAAGACTAGGGCAACATAGTTGGGCGACGATCCACTACTGACACCAGTGGACACATCAGCCATTCCCAGGCAACACAGAAACACAGAAACCTTGAACAATGACCACAGCTGTGGCAAGCATCAGTGTCACCCTCGAACCAGATGACAATTGGACTGTAGTAACAGTCAGAAGACAAGATGACCTACCAGCACACTGTAACACCACAGCCGGCATTATCGTGCGACATGCACGGTTCGTTGTTTGTGAGGGAAGTCTTGTCAGGACTTCAGTACGATGATGAACAAGATCGTGGGAGCTAGGCTCAACCAGATATAGCGGATAGTCTCTCTACACAAGATGCAGAACGTATGTTGTCTGCAGGCAAGTGGCAAAACAATAGGCCCTCTATCGCACCTTTAGGGAGGGCAAAAGGTGACTGTCTCAGAGACTATGGATCAGATGCTGTGATTGAAAGAGATATCGAGTCTACTGTACAAGCTAAGTAGACTACGGTATATATAGTATGAGCCGGTGTTTGTCCGAGACAAACATATGACGTGATCTGACTATTGGGATCCTAGGAATGAGTCATATCTATCGTACATGAGTAAGCATGCATCATAGTGACGTTGTAGTGACGTCATATGGAACGATCAGTCAGCCACTACATCATGAATCAGTCAGCAGTCCGTAAGCATAATGAGTCATCAGGGCGGCACGTAATGGAATGTGATGGAATGTAGTGGAAGGAAAGGAAACGTGTTCAAAAATCGTAACACACACATAAAAAGTTCTTCACTAGGACAAGGTGCTGTTTAGTCCACAGAACCCCAAAACAAACCACCAAGTTACAAGTGTAACATCTCTGGAACCCTACAAGCAGTAGAGTTCATCAATGATGCTTGGTACCTCCTTGCATACTCAGCACTCTACAGAGCCTACAGAACCAGAGCGAGAGATTGCGCCCCCAGAGAAAACAGATACGGGTTAGGCTGGTGGACAGATGAAGAACTAGTACAACAAAGCTTACCACCACCGCTACCACCAACCACTTCAGAACTACCACAATCAGCATCTCACAACCCCAGTGGGACATACAGAGTACCACAAGAATCCTCTAGTGAAGAGGAGCCTGAACAAAGATCCAAGGAGAGCTCAGAATCAGATGCAGATAGCCACCACACAGCCCACTCATCACACTCCACTCACTCAGTCCCCCAAATCACCATACCACTCCCACAACCAGATCGCTTATCTGCTCCACAGAACCCCCCAGAACCACCCCAGATCACTCAGCCACTGCCACCAAACCCAGTTCCACCACCATCCCCAATGTCAGCCATCAACGCCACCACAGGGGGGACTAGTGGCACTGGGGGAACACCCCAGAATGGAGGAGGACTACAGGGGATCTCCCCTATGCCCTTCACTGGAGATAGGAGCCAAAGTGCTCAGTTCAAAAGAGAGATGCTCCACTTCATCAAACTTAATGGCAAGCATGAATTGATTAAAGAATATTACTCCCAAATCCTATACTGTTTGACCCTGTTCCGAGGACAGTCGGTTACAATGTGGGTCAATGAAGTGATGCAATGGAAAGAGAACTCACAGACACCACCAACACCCTAACAAAGAAAAGTGAAGAGTTATGGAAAACTTTCCTTGACACCTTCGACCGAGATTGGATGGACACTCTTAACAAAGAGAAGGCCTACCAGCAGCTCATCAATCTCAGAATGCAGCCAGGCCAACTAGACGAATATATCCTCACCTTCAAAAGATTGGCAGGAATCACCGGATGGGACAAAGACGCCCCAGGGACCATAGAGTTCTTCAAAAAGGGACTCCCCCCTGGCTTGTACCAAGCTTGCCTAATGAGAGAGACCATACCCCAGAACATGGCGGACTGGCAGAAGACCACTAGAACGGAGACCCAGCGTTTCAAGCTCATTACCATCGGACCAGGAGCCAGAAACTCTGGACCCACCCAGAACATGGGACATAGCCCCCCCAAAGCACGAGACCCCAATGCTATGGATGTTGACACCACCACCTCCTTCCCTTTCAAGAAACTCTCTGATGAAGAGCGCAAACAGTACATGAAGGAAGGAAGGTGTTTTCGGTGCCACCAACAAGGTCACATGGCAAAAGGGTGCATGCGTTCACCACCCCCCAAACCCCAGACACAGGCCAGAGCCACAGACACCAAGAAGGTGGAGGCAGAAGAAGCCCCACCCTACACCCCAGAAGTGAGCTCCTCCAGAGTGGCTACCACCACTACGGAAGATAAGGTTCACCAAGCACACAACCTCATCCAATCGATGAGCGAAGAAGAAAAGAGGCATTACTATGCCCTAGATCAGGATTTTTGCAATGCCGACCTGTAAGAGCTGACAGGGAGGCGTGTTCAATGTACAGTATTTGCAATAGCGCTATGACAATCAAAGTAATCATTCGCCTTTACTACAAAGAAGCTCGTGCCAATGTGCTCCTAGACAGTGGAGCCACAGACAACCTCATTGATCGAAACCTGATAAAGAAACTGGGACTAGGAACAACACCAGTAAAACCACCAAGACTCATCCATAATGTGGATGGGTCGCTGAATAAAGATGGCACTATCACGGAAATGTGCCAATTATGGATAAAGAGAGGGGACAAAGAAACTGCCTTTCAGTTCTTTGTCATGAGCCTTGGAGAAGACAGGATGATCTTTGGATACCCATGGTTCGAACATGAAAACCCAGAGATTGACTGGAAAGCACAAGAACTAAAAGGAGAGCCAGTGGCGATCCTGACAGGAGGATATCGCTTCAGATGAAAGCGGCACCAAGAAGCAAAGGTCGCTGTGGTGGCCACTTTTGACCCAGTAAAAGACATGCCAATTCCAGAAGAATACCGACGACATCAAAGGGTATTCTCAGACAAGGAAGCACAGCGCTTCCCCCCAGAAAGAGAAGAAGATTTCCCTATCAAACTTAGACCAGATGCTCCACAGAAAATTAACTGCAAAATATACCCCCTCACCCCCAAAGAAGATGAATCGCTAAAAGTGTACATCGAAGAGAACCTGGCCAAAGGATACATCTATGAAGGAAGCTCCCCTTATGCATCCTCCTTCTTCTTCAGGAAAAAGACTGATGGAGGGCTCCATCCCATCATTGATTATAGACCTCTAAACGCTTGGACTGTGAAAGACACATACCCATTACCCCTCATCTCCGACATCCTAACAAACCTTAGTGGCAAAAAGGTGTTTTCCAAGTTCAACATAAGATGGGGGTACCACAACATCAGAATAAAGGAAGAAGATCAGCTCAAGGCAGCCTTCAAAATGCCTAGAGGACTGTTCATCCCCAGAGTTATGACTTTTGGTCTTACCAACGCCCTGGCCACCTTTGCCAGAACAATGAGTTGCATCCTCCGTCCACTCATGGACACACACCCAAAAGAACTATTTGTATATATGGATGACGTCCTCATAGCAATGGAGGAAGACCTCCCCAGACACAGGAAGATAGTACATACCTTCTTGGAAATATGCGAAGAGGAATCTTATTTTCTCAAAGCATCCAAATGTGTCTTTGAACAAAATAAGATCAGCTACCTAGGAATAGTAATTGATGGCTCCCAAATCAAGATCGACCCAAGAAAGGTCGAAGGAATCAAAGATTGGCCAAGGGAGGTCAAGACACTGAAAGAAGCAAGAAGCATCCTAGGGACCTTGAGTTACCAATGCCCCTTCATCCCCTCCTTCACCCACCATGCCAAACCTATCACAGACACCATAAAGACCACTGATGGTCCCTTCAGGTGGACAAAAGAAGCAGGGGAAGTGTTGGAAAAATTAATCGCCCTCATTTGCGAAGACCCTGTCCTGTGTCAACCAAATATGGATAAACCCTTTGAGCTAGAAGTAGATGCCTCCGCTTTTGCCATAGGGGCAATCCTGACACAAAGAGATGTGCAAAGCAAACCACAGGCTGTGGGCTACTTCTCCAAAGCTTTCACAGCAGCAGAAAGAAACTACAATATCCATGACAGAGAGCTCCTAGCGGTACTGTGGGGCCTAGAACACTGGAGACACCTCCTTATGGGATCCCCACACGAAATAAAAGTGTTTACAGACCACAAAAACCTCGAATACTACCGCCACCCCCAACGAATCAATTGAAGGGTGGCCTGATATATCCCAAGACTAGCGGATTATCATTACCAACTGATCCACAAGCCAGGAACACAGAACCATGCAGACTCCCTCTCCAGATGCCCAGACCACACCAATGGAGAAGAGGACAATGCCAATGTCACAGTCCTCACCCCAGAAGTTTTTGCCAACACTGCCCTATCCATCCGAATAGATGACAGAGTCATGGCACAACAATTGCTACACCAAGACACTCTAGAAGAATGGGCAGCACCTTACCAGCTTGTGAAAACAGGAAAGTACTGGTGGAAAGACACAAAACTAGTGGTTGTGGACAACACTACACTGAGGAGGGGGGTAATTTCCCTGTATCATGATCTAAAGACAGCTGGACACCCTGGGATCACGAAAATGGTCTGGCTGGTATCACAAGACTTCTGATGGCCAGACATGAAACTGGACATCTCCGCTTATGTGCAAGGCTGTGCCACATGCCAAGCGAACAAAAACTTCCCTGGAAACCTGAAGCCACCATCATTCCCTATCAAGACAAAGGAGAACACCCTCCCCTTTGAAACAATCACCCTAGACTTCATTACAAAATTACCAGAGTCAGATGGCTATGACACCATCCTCACAATCGTAGACCATGACTGCTCCAAGGCAGCCTTCTTCATCCCATGCAAAGAAACAATAGACACGAAAGGAGTGGCAGCACTCCTTGCCAAAACACTCTTTCCACACTATGGACTCCCCAGACGAGTGATCTTGGACAGAAACACTCGACTTACAGCCAAACTGATCAAAGAGTGGTGTGACACCTTGGACATCGAACAAAACATCAGTACAGCATACCACCCTCAGACCAATGGACAATCAGAAAGAGCAAACCAATGGGTGGAACAATACCTCCAGATGTTCATCAACCACCAACAGAACAACTGGGCAGATCTATTACCACTAGCTCAGTACACACACAACTCATGGCCAAGTGCCACTACAAAGAAGACACCCTACAAACTTATTCTAGGGTACACCTCAAAGATGCACCAACCACAACGCACAGGCAACATGCCTGAGACAAAAGAAAGGCTGGAACAGATCCTAGAAGCCAGAAGAGCAGCCCAGGTGGCCATCACACACACCCAATCACAATACAAAGACTCTCCTCATTTCCAACCATATTCAGAAGGAGATAAGGTGTGGCTTGATGCCAGGAACTTGAAAACAATGCACCCCACTTTTAAGCTAGCCCCGAAGAGATATGGCCCCTTTCCCATCGCAAAAAGAATCTCAGTAACCACCTACACCCTGAAACTGCCACCACAGTGGTGTATTCACCCCATGTTCCATGCTTCGCTCCTAATGCCATACAAAGAAACACCCATACATGGCACAAACTTCACAGAACCCCCTTCTGATCTGATAGAAGGAGAACCAGAATGGGAAGTAGATCAAATAGTGAACACAAGACGCTATCGGAATCAAACCCAATTCCTGATCAAGTGGAAAGGATACTCCGATGCCCATAATAGTTGGGAACCAGAAAAGAACCTCAACGCCACAGAACTTGTAGAGGAATACTACAAGTGCAACCCTAAAAGTGTGGGAGCAAAAGAGTGGATAAAACGAAGAGAAATATCTGTCCACTCCGTCACCATTCATTCCCCCACTCCCCACACTATCATAACCATGCCCTCTCGTGATTCATCCACTGAAAGACTCATTGCCAGAGCTATGGCAAGAGGATCATGCTCTGAGACTACCACAGAGTCCCCAGGAAACTTGGAAATGATGGAGGACGACTACCAGTTACTCCCCTTCGTCCCAGAGCAAAACAACGCAGTAGAGATGGTCATCGCCAACCTAGCCAATGTAGCAATGACCAGCCCCCCCCCTGAAGAACCAAACCCTCTCAGCATCCACCCAGACTTCTCCAGCGTCATCACCACAGAAGAAGGAAGTGTTCTGAGACCCCCAGAATCAGCCATCACCCATCCAAACACCCCAGTAGTGCATCGACTTGTCTCCACTCTTGAACGACCCACCACCACTCCTCCAGATCCCAGAGTAGCCCATGCGGCGCTCACAAGACTTGTTCATGACCCTGTCATGGACAACTACCCCATTAACTACAAAGACCCCCCCACCTGCGACGATTACCCCATCGAACTAGGAAGGGAGGTGGACCCAGCAAATAACCACCCTGGACTGGGTTACTAGCTGAACAACCCCTTCGGTGGCCACTACTTCCCCTTCTCCATCCCTAATGACGAAGACCCTGGAGCCTTTGAGAGGACAGGGGCCCATTATGTTCACATCTCAGATGACAAAGAATCCCTCATTGGAATGCTGGGTAAGGGTTATCCCACATATGGGCTTCCCCTATACCTGCTAGAGCGTATCAATGAGGGGAACTACAACCCTCCCCCTCCTCTCTCTCTCTTGAGCAACTTGAGAACTTCTCCCCTAACTCCCCCCTTGTCCCGAAGATCCAAGAGGTCTTGGAATACCTCCAAGACCACAGACTAACAGCAGAAGTAGCCTGGACTAAGCAGCTACTGAAGAACCAGAAGGTGCTAAGGGAGCAAGTAGTTGCCCTCTATAAAACCGCTGAACCCATAGAGCACTGCCTCTTGGAGGTGGATATGCAGCTCACTAGTGCCAGGTGACGTCTCCAGAACCACCAAGCATACTCAAAGATCTCTAGTACCTGGCTGCGCCTTCATCCCCCTCCTACCCACACTGACACACACCCCTTCTACGTTGAATCCATTCCCCCTCCTCATCACTTAGCTCTTCCACAATTACAGGATGAGCCCGAAGGCCACACCCCTTCTGCATCCCAGAAGAAAAAGAAGACAAGGTCCAAGAAACAGAAGACAGAGAAGCCGAAGGAAAAGAGGCCGAAGAAGAACAAAGGCGGGAAGATCTGTCTTCAGTGCAGCTTGGACTATCACCTCTCTTTTAACTGCCCACAGAAGAATCACTATTGTTGGCGATGCAATGCCACCGACCACTGGCCTAAAGACTGCCTTTGGCTGGGCACTAGTGAGACTAACAGGTGGTGTAGCAAGTGCCTCAAGACTGGCAGTCACGACGAGATTGACTGCCCCATCTACGAGTTGTGTCGGACTTGTGGCAAGAGGGGCCCCTTCGGTTTCTTTCAGACCCACCACTGCAAGGACTCCTCATCAGAGGAGGAAAGCAATGACCCTAGCACTGACATCTACGACCTCATTGACCCTGAAGCACTCTAGGGAGAGTGGACATTGGGAGGGGCTCATGTCATGATCCGGATGCTTCGGGTCATGGGACTTGTACCACCACAGTATGTCTTCTTATCTCAACCCTTCTATGTGTTCCCTTTGTCCTGTTTTTGTCTGTGCACCACCCCAGTAAGTCTTATCTATGATAACACATTGCTTGACCTGTTTCAACTGTGTTTACCTATGTCCTGACTTGTGTACAAGTCTTTACCTCGCCTTAGTATATAAACCCTGTGTACACATAGTACAAAGCCAGACTTGGCTTCATTTGTAATCTAGCAAACTTGCCTCTGAATCCTCAAGTGTGCAACCATCCGATCCTCTCCTTGTGAACCATCTCCCTCAGACCCTTCTAGGGTCGAACCTTCCTATCAAAGTCTTTGCAGTTGTACTATAACAACGCCACACTCAGCTGAGACTTAGCGCACCAGCAACTAGGTGCAGAGAAGTGCTTCGGCACCTCAGACAAAAGTCTTAACCGCTAAGTCATTGTGCACCCTGTGCACAACACCCTGGACACCCTTGTACATCGTAGCAATAAAGACAATAGACATCTTTGCTCTGACATTGTGTGATACTGCCCCTTGGGCTAAGATGAACCCTTGAACTTAGTTCACATCCCTGCTAGGATGTAACACTCTTGCGGGTCTGTCATCTTGGGGTAGTCAGATTGGTGGTAGTTCTGGTAGTATCTCTGGTCCTCCACTTGGGGGATTGGCTCTGTCAGGTCCTGTAGCCTGTTGGAGGGCTGCTTCATTGTCTACCACATTAGTGACACATCTTGTTTGGTGTCCTGTGTCCTGGTTGATTTCATCCGTGAATTCTCTTCTGATGTAGAGGGGTTCCTCGATGATTCCCTCCCTTGTTTCCATCATTGTAGTCATTGCAGGTGGATTGATATGAATGGACTCAGCTAGATCGGCTAGTCTTTCTTCTTCAGTCATGTTTCCTGGTGCTCCGGATTCAACCATATTGTCTGAGCATCCGCTTCCTTCATCTTTGTCCTCTGTGGATGGGGCTGGAGTCCTTGGAGTTTGGGGTGGTTGTCCGTCTATTGGTCCTACTTGTCCTGCGGTTTGTACTTTGTCTTCAAATATGTCGCAGCAATAATCAGGCCTGTTAGCCTTTCAACGTTCCACCTGTTTTGAGGTGCATTCCAAGTAATCTCAGTCCAACACACAAAGTTATGGTTGAACTCAATGGGGTAATACTGTGATGGTCTTGTTGGGATATTGATGAAATACCCAGTGCTTCCTCTGATAGTTCTCCACCTTGCTTCTTTGAGATATATGAGGGGTATGTCTCTGTCTCCTTGTTCTTTGATTGAATAGGGTGCGAAAACCCAGCAATCTTTTGTAGTAAGGTGTGCCACCATGGGAGCTTGGTCTTAATGTTATGTTGCCACTGAATGTCAGCCTTGACTTAGGCTCAAGAGTGGTGTGCAATACACATAGCTTTGATGAATACACACAGACGGAGATGGTTATGTGGTATATGAGGTCACAAGGTCTTGATAACACTTGGACACAAGACAATGGTCAATAGGATCACAAGTAGAAAGGGAGAGAGCCCTTAGATCTCACAGAGTAGAAGAGGAGACTAGTGGTGATTCAAGAAGACCAAGCTGGGGTGCTTGGTCTTTGACGACTATATCTTAAGTACTACAGTGAGAGGGCTTTGAAGTGCCTCTTAAAACCAGAACCCTAGTACTACTGTCCTAGGATTGAGTCATACTATCGTACATGTGATACTTGGGCTGACTAATACATGAGTCCATGACTAATTACTGCTTACTCATGTAGTCATAACCAGTGAGTAAGTATCTTTGGGATCCACAATCTGAGAATGTAACAGTTGTGCCTTGATCATCAGCTCTTGGGTGCACTGTCTCACCCTTTTGAATTGGTCTATCCTTAGTGCCACTTGTGGAATAGGAGTTGGCTTATCAGTCCAATCAGTGCGAGGGTTGAATCCATAAAGAATGAAGAAAGGGGACTCCCCTGTGGTCTCATTAGGTGTTACGTAGTCACTGTATGTGCGCCTGACTTAGGCGGATGACTTGGCAATCTCACTAGGGATACTTAGCGATATGGCAATCACTTCTCAAGTGATATGCGGATGCTTGGCAGCGCTCTCTGATGTGCGCGACGGATCCCTTCCTTGTTCCCGCAGGTTCAGTAAACCAATAACGTGGGGTACTCATTACAGAGTCGTCTCCTTCAAGGTACGTCCTATCTGACAGTCGCTACTTCAGATGAGGTAGAGAGAGAGAGAGAGAGAGAGAGAGAGAGAGAGAGAGAGAGCTTTCCGAAGAGGAAGAAGAGTGACAATTCAGAAAGACCAAGCTGAAGAGCCTTGGTCTGCTACTCGTAGTTTATATACAAGATGAGAGGGCTTTGAAGCGCCTCATGAATCAGTTATCGTACAACTATCACATGCCTAAGTACCTTTCCACGATCTTCGACAACCTTCCATCGCTGACTGATGCAAGTGTCCATGACTAAGTACCTCTTATGCCATAGTCATAACTGGTGAGTAAGAGTCTCAGTTTGGTCTGTAACATTAGGCCAATTGTTATGTGCAAATTCTGCAAGTGGAAGATAGGCATGCCAGTTATCTTGATGCTCATTGACCCAGAACCTTAGGTACTGTTCAAGCCACTGATTGGTGCATTCCAACTGTCCATCGGTCCTTGGATGGTAGGCTGTGGATATGTTTTGCATTGTGCTGGTACCTTTGCACAGTCCTCAGATGAACCTAGATGCAAATTTAGGGTCCCTATCACTTATGAATTTTAGTGGGAGTCTGAATTGCAGGAATACGTGTTGGACGATTAGCCCTGCTGTTTCCTCTGCTGTCATCATCTCCCTGCATGGGATGAATAGGATGGCTTTGCTACAGTCATGGTCTGTTATGGTAAGTATTGAATCATATCCCTGTGACTGAGGTAGCTAAGTGATGAAGTCTAACGCAACAGTTTTGAATGGCATAGCTTCATGTTGGGGAAATATTGGTTGCAGCAGTGCTCTGGTAGGTCATGTATTGACCTTGTTTCTTTGTTTTTTTTTTTTTTTAAGTTCATAATGTCTTGTCACATGTTGGGCCACCAGTATCTTCAGCTCATCAGCTGGTACATTTTGTTGATCCCAGGATGTCCATAGGTTGGTGTATCATGGCAATTGTGTATAAAGGTGCATTTGTGCCCTTCATTTCTGGTTACCATGCATCTTTCCTCTTTGTACCATGTTCCTTTGACTTTCTTGAGGTGATGCACATCCACCCATGGTCCTAGTACTTTCTCGTCTTGCTGGTACACTGGATTTGCGGGTTCCATTTCTTCCTATGACACTATTTGGTGTAATGGAGGGGCTTGTTCTATTTCAGTTGCTCTGATGAACACGTGATCTGATAGTACTGTCATGTCTCAGTTGTTGTTTTCTCCTTGATCATAGCCTGGTTTTTAGGATAGAGCATTGGCTCTTCCATTTAATCTCCCTGAAATGTGGCATATTTCAAAGTCATATTCCAAGAGTTCGAGTACTTCCCTTATGACCCTTCAAGATATCCTTTGTGGTAGTCATCAGTATTGTAAATTGAGGTGGTTGGAATAGATGATGATCTTGTGCAGGGATCCTGCAAGTAATGGTCTCCAGTTTTTGAGTGCCATTACAATGGTGAGTAGTTCGAGATCATAGATATCATAGTTTTGCTGTGCCTCATTGAGCATTGCCAAATAGTATCCTATAGGATGCTTTTTGCCATCCTCTTTGCATTGAAGAAGTACTGCACCCACCACATATCCTGATGCATCTACTTTGAGTTCAAATTGATCATCAAGTTTTGCATGAGCCAGTACTGGTTCCACAGTTACCCTTCCTCACAAGGTGTCAAATGCTTCTTGTTCCTCTTGTCCCCAGTGCCATTCTTGGTCTTTCCTTGTTAGCTTGTGTAGGGGTTGTGCAAGTTGTGTGAATTTTTTGATAAATGGATGGTAAAAATTGAGGAACCCCAAGATCTTTCGTACTTCCATTGCATTTTTAGGTATGGGCCAGGTATCCATGCCTGCAATTTTTGCTAGGTCTATACATGTCACCCCCCTTTCAAGGATTACCCCCAGGTAATCCATAGATGGGGTGTGGAAGGTACACTTTTCTGGCTTAAAGTAGAGGTCATGTTCCTGTGCGACTTGCAGCACATCTGTGACTGCTGCTTTGTGATCCTCCATATTTGTCCAAGTTGCGATGCTGATGTCGTCCATGTAGACACGAATTGTTGTACCCAATGGTTCATGCTTGAGTATGACATCTTGATAGATGTAGTTCATCATGGTCTGGAACATGGCTGGTGAGTTGGTGAGCTCAAAGTACATCACCATTGGTTCAAAAAGGCCATATTGAGTTTTAAAGGCTGCCTTTTGTTCATCTCCTTCATGGATGCAGATGTTATTGTATCCCCAATGGATGTCGAGTTTCATGTATATATGGGCATTACTCAGGTCACAAATGAGGTCTGAGATGAGTGGGAGTGGGTATTGGTTATGCATGGTGAGAGTGTTTATCTTTCAGTAGTCTTGCACCGGTCGTAACTTTCCATCCTTCTTCCTTATGAAGAAGAAGGAGGACATGTATGGTGACTTTGATATGCAAATATATCCCTTTTCAAGTTTGTTCTTGAGGAACTCTTGTACTGCTTGATCTTTGATCCGATTCATGGGGTACACTTTACAGTCTACTGCTTCTGGTGCATCCTTTTTGAATTCGATGGCATGATTCCATGCATGTTTTGGTGGGTAACACTTCAATTCTTCTTCACTGAATATCTTGCTGAAGTGTTGATAATGGGTTGGTATTGTGGCCTTTTGTGGGTACTGTTGGGCCTTGATTGCAAGCTCAGTAGATGTCGTTGCTTGTAGGTGGGAGTTCCGTGTCTGTATTCCTGCTATAATGGGGTCTTTTCCCAGTATTTGGGGATTTATAGACCTAATGACAATAGGTAGTGCTCTTTCATTGATGACTGCACTTGCCCAGTTAAACTGTGGTTCGAATGTAGTGAGCCATGGGTAACCAAGGATGAGGTCTTCACTTCCTATGTTTGTGACTAGGAATCATATCGTTCTGTGAACACCCTTTGTCTGCACATTTAGATCAATGTAATGGGTAATCAACCCATCTTTGTTTGCGGTATTATCAATGTTCCATATCTTCTTTGGTTTGTGTAGAGGTCTTATTCCTAACTGCATTCATCGAATGAATGCAGGACTCATGAAGCAGTTGGTAGCTCCTGTGTAATGCCATGACTGGCATTATCGTGCGATGTGCGCTTCAGGTCTGGTTCTTTGTAGAGCGAAGCCATATCAGGGCTTCAGTTCGATGATGCACAAGTACCAAGTCGAGCTTTGCTTAAGACTGGTGTGAGAGGGGATCCAAGTTGGGACTACATTCATGACTGGAGAGGTGTGAGACAAATTGAAGGTCCACAATCTTTATGGGTAAGCAAGGCAAAATACGAAGGCCTGCGTGCTGGTGAGAGACAAATGTCGAAGGTCCTCAATAGGGCTAGGGTTTATATACTAGTACAGAATGTTTGTGTTGAACAAACATATGACACGATCCTAGTCAGTATGAGTCATGATGACGTAGGTGAATGAGTAATCATAAGTAAGCATGTGTCATAGTGACATCAGTGATGATGTCATATGGAACAATCAGTAAGCGATGAGTCATGAGTCTGAGTCACAATGAGTCATGGGGGTTTCGGCATGTAAGGATAATGAGTCAAGTAAGTAAAAGAATGGAGACGTGTCCAAGATCGTAACATCCTGAGTCTACAAGTCCTTTGATGTTGGCCATTGTGTTACTAGTTCTGATAGAGATGGGAATGTGCATAGATCAAAATTGTGTAGTCACTATTACAGAATTGAAATTATGAACCACCCTCACCCAGGCCGATGGGTTCAGGTGCTTTGAAAACCCTCTCTTCCAATGAGGTCCCTCATCACAAGTTCCTGTACATCTTCTCCTGCACTAGCCATTCCTTGTAACCACGTGTTGGCTTGTTGTTGGGGTGTTTGAGTATGGGCCACCAATACTTGATCATCTTCAATGACACTCCTGTCATCTACTATGGCTTCTCATCCTTGGCTTCATTGGTTCCACATGTGCTAAGGGCAATTGTGACTGAGGTGTCCTTTCTTATGGCAGGTGTAACACTCAACTTTGCTAAGGTTTCTTCCCCTTCCTTGCCCCTGTATGAACCCTTCTCTTGGTGCATATCTTCCTCGTGGTACATATCCTCCACATGGCATTGTGCTGGGGTTCATGTCCTCGCTTCCCACAATTCGTCCACGGGTTCTTCCAGCTGATGTGTCCATGGCATTAGGATCAGAGAGTTGTCCTCTTGGTGCCCATCCACCTCTGGTTTGTCTGGGTGCGGCATTTCCTTGGTGTGCTTGCAATCTTGCCTTCATATAGATATAGGTTTGTTGTCAATTGATAGCTGCTTGCTTCCACTGTTTGTAAGTGTGAGGTCAATCAAACTTGAGTACCTTTTGATACAGTCCCATGGGCAGTCCTTCTGTAAAGGTTTCGATCGTCTAGGGTACATCAAACCTATAACCCACCATCCTAACAAGTTCCTCGAATTCAGCCACATAGTTGTCAATGTCTTCTCCCTTCATCTTAAGGCCTTCTTGTAAGGTTGATTGGGTGTTTTCTTTTGCCGAACTATCAGCAAAGTGCCTTAAAAAGGATGCAGCTACTTCCATCCAGAGCCTTTCATCAGTGTTTGCAATTCCTCCTTGTAGTTGCCTTGTCAACCACTGGTTTACCACAACAACCCATTCGTTAATGCATGTTCCTTTGATATAGGTGAGGAAGAACATAGCTCATTGGTATGGATTGATCATGAGGGGGTTATCATTGTTTACCCCCCAGTATAGCTCCCATTGATTGATGAAAAGTTGTGTGTTCTTCCTGTCCCCATCATAGATAGAGGGTGTTTCTCCTACCAGTTTTCCTGGTTGTGGCTGGGGCATTTGGATTGGTGGGGGCCCCCATCCTCCTCCAGGGGGTCCTGCTCCAGGTGGACCTCCTCCTGGGTATCCTCCACCTCCTCCCAGTATTCCTCCTCCAGGGAATCCCCCTCCTCCAGGGAATCCTCTTGTGGGTACATCATCCTGAGGTAGTCAAATTGGCAGTAATTCAGGGAGTTGTTCTGGTCCTCCACTGGGTGGATTGGCTCTATCAGGCCCTGTGGCACATCGAAGTGCTGCTTTGTTGTCTATTATATTGGCGACTTGTCTGATTTGGTGTCCTGTCTGTGGGCTAATGTCTTCCATTACTTCCCTTCTGAGGTAGTTGGCTTCCTTGTTGAGTACATGTTCTCTTGTTTTGGTCATTGTAGTCATGGCAGGTGGATTGATGTGAATGGACTCAGCTAAATTGGCCAACCTTTCTTCTTCCATAGTATTTCCTGGGGCTCCAGATTTGACAGTATTGTCAGAGCATTCACTTCCTTCATCTTTGTCTTCTGTAGATGGTGCTGGAGTTCTCAGGGTTTGAGGTGGTTGTCCATCAATGGGTCCTACTTGTCCTGCAGTTTGTACTTCGTCCTCAAATATATCGCAGTGATAGTTGGGTCCAGTTGGTCTATCAATGTTCCACCTTTGATAAGGGGTGTTTCACATAATCTTGGTCCAACACACAAAGTTGTGGTTAAACTCAACTGGGTAATATTGCACTGGTTGCATCAGAATATTCACAAAATATCCAGTACTGCCTCGAATGGTTCTCCACCTTGCTTCCTTGAGGTATATGATGGGTATGTCTTGTTCTCCTCTTTGTTCATTCGAATAGGGTGCGAAGACCCAATGATCTTTGGTTGTAAGGCATGCCATGGTAGAAGAGCTTGGTCTTAATGTTACATTGTCATCAACATCAGCCTTGACTTAGGCTTGGAGTACAATGCGCTATACATGACTTAGCTAAAGCGAATACATGGACTCTGACAGTCACATGATGCTGATGGTTACAAGGTCCAACAACACTTGAACATGAGACAATGGTCAGTTCTTGAGTACAAGTAGAGAAAGGGTAAGAGCCCTTTGATCTCACAGAGTAGAAGAGAATGCAAGTGACGATTCAAGAAGACCAAGCTGGAGAGCTAGGTCTTCAATGACTACATCTTAAGTACTACATGAAGAGGGCTTTAAAGCACCTCTTGAATCCTAAACCCTACTACCCATATCCTAGTATTGAGTCATCATATCTTACATGTGATACTAGGCTGACTGATGCATAAGTCCATGACTAATTACCACTTACTCTATAGTCACAACCAATGAGTAAGTGTCTTTGGGTTGGAATGTAACAGGAAACACCTAATGCAAAATTGCAATTTCTAAAGGAAAACAGCCCACAACATGCATGCCACCCAGAAATTACCTAAGCAACATCAACAGCCTTCCCCTGACTTGCCTAATTTGACAACTCAACATATAGGGCCTATTGGGAAATGTAAATTATTATTTACTGATCCCTACAGTAGAGGGGAGCAGTTAGATAAGTGGGCCAAGGCAGATGCCCTCTCTGCACCTGCAAATGCATGCTTCTGTTCCCTAGCTACCTTAAGGGCTAAGACTTGCAATAAAGAGTTTTTAATATTATTATTAGTTTGTTTTAATCATTACTTAGAAAACATGTTCATAGTATTATTTAGAATTTAGAGGTTTAGACAATTATTAAGCCCTTAGAAATTGTGTTAAATATCAATAAATTCATTGACCACATTTGGAATTTAGTCAGTGTTAAATAAGGAAATACACTGGGCACAGAAAACATGTATTTTTTATTACAGTCATTCACTGCTCTTTGAGACAACCAAATGAAGTTCCCCCTTGCATTCCATTTATTTCAAGAGAACAAAGAATCTAAGTAGGCAGAAAGATGTATATTAGAAAAAAACTCATATGTATTTAAAATGGCAGAAAAGTGATGTTGAACCTGTCCTGGGCATAATCAATGTCGAGAGCTGCTATCGGGCCAAAACCAGTCAATGAGACAGTGTCACATCACGCTGAAATTTCCCAATTTGGTATATGCTCAGCTGCTATCGCTGCGATCAGAGTGAAGCTGGTTTTCCTCCAGTGGACTTGGCCTTTTCAGCCTGGTAAAGGGCAACTGCTTAAGACAAGTTGTCCATTGCCTGTCAATTTGGGACTTGAGGGCATTGGATTTTGCGTGGTTGACCATGGTACAACTATTTGTTGCTGCTCTGGAATCAATTCCCAAAATGGATGTGTTCCAAAAATAGAAAGTGTGACATGACCTGATGTGATTGTACAATTGTGGCACAATTTCGTGGTTTCAGTTGTTTTCCAGGCACCACAAAGCACTATTAACATAGAAATGTCTCCAAACCAATGCCTTAGGTATCTTCTGTGATATTATCAAAAAAAATCGACACTTTCTCATCATCTTTACCCATGATCTCTTGAAATGATATTCACTTTTGTCTCAAACTTTACTTTGCCTGCAGAGAACAGAAGATTGGAACAACATATGGCTTAGAAATTTCAGAATCAGGTATCCACGAGGCATGCAAAGACAATGAAAAAAAATATGAGAGAATCGAACAAGATTTGAGCTCAAAAATTGAGTGTGTCTCATTGACCAGTGTGTCTCAAAGACTGGTGAATGACTGTACTACTTTTTGAGTTGTAATTCTAAGTGGGAAAGGCCAGCACATCAAAGCTTACATTTTATACCTTTCTTTTTAAGTGTGTTACAGCCTACAAAAAGTCAACAACTATGCATAAGATGAGGGCCACTTGAAAATAAGATAAGGGCTCCCACTCTCAAATATAATGAAATATAAGCAAACACAACCAAACAAATAAACTCACAAACCATGCAGAATTCCAGTCACCTGGTGTTACACACCAATGGGGCATATCATCTGACATGCAGGTTCTAGGTGTGAAGCTGTATCAGGGCTTCAGTTTGGGGTTATATAAGTATTATGTTACATACACACCTGCATGTGACCAACAGCAGGAAGTGAAGTTAGGCAAACTGGCAGCAAGAGCCAGAAGTGCAGAAGAGTCTGAAGAAGACAGGATCAATGAGCATAGGATGTATGCCAGAATGGGCAGTATGAAATGTGAGCCCTTATCTGATGAAGACATATACATGCTACTCAAGTGATAGAAGTTCTGCAGTCACATGACCTAGCACATGATCTGCCATATGAAAGTCTAGGCATGGGCTAGGCCCTTATCTTGTTATCTTGAACTATGGATGTGGCTCAAAGCTAATGTGTCATTTAATAGAGACACAGAGATCCTATGCAGTAGTTAGATGTGAAGGTCAACTGAAAGTATTTGGAAGGTGTGTTTGGAGGTAGTTGTGTTGGTATTATACAGGAAGTCAAGTCTACTGATACAAGCTGGGTAGAGGTGACTTATATACTAGTACAGTGGAGTTTGTCAGGGATAAACTCATGACACAGGTTGGTGTCACATGATGTAGGACAATGTCATCCTAGTACAGCTATTGTAGGAATTGGTAAGTCAGGAACAGAATGGCATCATAATGACATTGTGATGATATCATATTGGAGAAAAGATGAGCTGGCACAGATAAGACATATGAATGGAAAGATAGGTAAGTAAGTAAGAGGCTGTGTTGTTACGATTTTCGGACATGTTTCCTTTCCTTCCACTACATTCCATCACATTCCATTACGTGCCGCCCCGATGACTCATTATGCTTACGGACTGCTGACTGATTCATGACATAGTGGCTGACTGATCGTTCCATATGACATCACTACAACGTCACTATGATGCACACTTACTCATGTACGATAGATATGACTCATTCCTAGGATCCCAATAGTCGGATCGCGTCATATGTTTGTCTTGGACAAACACCGGCTCATACTATATATACCGTAGTCTACTTAGCTTGTACAGTAGACTCGATATCTCTTTCAATCACAGCATCCGATCCATAGTCTCTGAGACAGTCGCCTTTTGCCCTCCCTAAAGGTGCGATAGAGGGCCTATTGTTTTGCCACTCGCCTGCAGACAACATACGTTCTGCATCTCACGTAGAGAGACTATCTGCTATATCTGGTCGAGCCTAGCTCCCACGATCTTGTTCATCATCGTACTAAAGTCCTGACAAGACTTCCCTCACAAACAATGAACCGTGCATGTCGCACGATAACGCCAGCTGTGGCGTTACATTATATCGAGTCTCCTCCAACGTGGCGCTTACCAGTAGAGCCAGAACCAAGTTCCAACCATCGTACATCGATAGAATCGAGGATGACACCTTATCACAAAACATTAAAGGAGTCGCAGTTTGGAGACAAGATCCAGGAAGGGAAACAGAAGGGTACTATATCTTCTTGCATAGGCTCCAAGAATATCAGCCTATCCATTATGTCGAAGAAGATTGCCTCTGGGTATACATCGCAGTCAACGAAGCCAACAAGTGGTACACTATCAAACCAGTCCCATTAGGACTAGGAGTAGGACCTACAAGGACGCCTGCCACTCCAATCGACATAGACCAACCAGAGGACCCTCCTGCAGAAGGATCACAGAACACAGAAACTACCTCTTCCACAACGGTACCACCCGCCAACCCTACAACAACTACTGTCATCACCCAACCACCCACTACCACCATGTCAACCGCGACAACTACCATTACACAACCTACCAGCACAATTCCAAGTGGCACCGCCACCATTCCCACAGGTGGAGGCAGTGGAGGTGGAGGTGGTGGTGGTGGAGGCAGCGGTGGAGGCAGAGGAGGAGGAGGAGGAGGCGGTGGCAGCGGAGGGCTACCTGCAGGAGCACCACCTGCAGGCGGAGCCGCACCCCTTCATGGAAAGCTGGGAGGAAATCCACCAGCTGAATTTGATGGGAACTGAGAGAAGAGCCGAGCTTTTCTACTCGCGTTTACCCTGTATAGAGGAATGAACCCCATGGTAGAACAATTGGCGGTTCCATTCCAACGAGCAATGACCTTCCTGTCCTACATCAGGGGGCCATTAGTCGACGACTGGGTCGACAAACAAGCGCAATGGTTGATGGACCAAGTACAAACCGGAGTCATGATGGCCAAAGAGAATCTATGGGGAACCATCGACATTAGATTCCAACAGGCCTTCACGGACACGGCCAAAAAAGTCAAAGCCCAGCACCAACTTCGAGATTTCAAAATGAAGGGAGATGACATCGACACATATATCTCCCAATTCCAGAACCTAGCAAGAAAAGCAGGTTATACTCTCGATGAAAACGTAACACTGGGAATGTTCGCTGACGGGCTACCACCAAAACTTATGGTCAACTGTATCAAGTTCAACCATCCCATTGATTGGAACGATTGGACACAGTCAGCACGACTCCACCAAGAAGAGTACATTCAACTTCGCGACAGGCTCAAAGGATACAAGAATCAAGGACATATGCAGACACAGTGGAGGAACGCGCTCAATCGAAATCCAAATGCAATGGATATAGGAAGAACCCAAGCCCGGGCCACCACTACGGGAGTCACAGGAGAAAAAGAAAAGCAACAGGCAGAAGGGCGATGTTTCCGATGCAACAGAATGGGACACATCTCACAATACTGCCCCCAGAGAAATGAAGGTTCCACTTCCACTATCGCCACCACAGTCGCCATAAACTCTCCAAGTCCACTCTCCAACCAACAATGAGCGCAGGCTTATTTAGCCACCCTCCACAACAAACCTGAAGAAGTGCGCAACGCATTTGCAGATGAATTATTCACAAATAAAAAGGATTTTCTCAATGCCTAAACCTGACAGCCTGGGCAAAGGCACTTCGAATTAGCATGTATAACAGCAGATACAAATCTATGTGAATATCAGTTCTATTTGAATCTACACACACAACGGCTGAACGAGAAGTCCTCATCGATTCTGAAGCAACCAATAACTTCATATGCAAAAACTTGCTCAAACGACTCCAGATTTCCAGCCTTCCTTTAATCACTCTGTTAAGGATCTGGAACGTAGACGGAATGCACAATCAGGATGGACAAATCACCCATTTTATGGATCTACAAGTTCGCACAGGTGCCAATACCAAACTCCTGAGGTTTCTCTTAACCAACCTAGGGAAGGACGAAGTCATTCTAGGATATCCATGGCTCACCGCATTCAAACCCACAATACACTGGAAAGATGCCACCCTAGATAAAGCCTTCCAACCCGTCATCATATCATCTTTAAACCCAAGAGGAGCACAAGTATCGAGTGCGATCACGGAAGAAGAATGGGAGATCGAAAACGAAGACCCGGATTCAGTGCCATATACGGCAATCCGGAGGATACACACCCAAGCCCTAGACCCTTTAATGAAAGGAGGCTGGGAAACGAGTTCAGAGCTGGAGTCCAAAAAAGTGACTCTCCGAAAGACCACTGTGGCATCTGAGTTAGCCCAGTTGGCTGCAGACAAAACAAAAAAGACCTATGAAGAAATGGTCCCAGAGGAATACCAAAAATATCAGAAGGTATTCAGCGAAGATATGTCGCATCGATTTCCACCTCCAAGAACATGGGACCACGCAATAGAACTACTCCCAGAAGCACCCAAGACAATCGACTGTAAAGTCTATCCCATGACACAAGGAGAGAAAGAGTTGCTTGCCAAGTTCATAGAGGAACAACTTGCCAAAGGATACATCCATCCCTCCAAATCCCCGTATTCCTCACCATTTTTCTTCATCAAAAAGAAGAGCGGAGACCTACGCCCAGTCCAAGACTATCGAAGACTTAACAGTCTAACCATCAAAAACCGATATCCACTGCCACTAATTTCCGAACTTATTGACCAAGTACGGAAGGCACAGTTATTCACCAAGTTGGATATTTGCTGGGGGTATAATAACGTCCAAATAAAAGAAGGCGACAAGTGGAAAGGGGCTTTCAAAACCAACTTAGGCCTCTACGAGCCATGCGTCATGTTTTTCAGACTTACAAACTCCCCAAGCACCTTCCAAACTATGATGGACACCATATTCCGCGATCTTGTAACGATGGGAGAAGTCATCATTTATATGGATGATATCCTGATCGCAACCCCCAGCAATCTAAATCATCACCAACGACTAGTACATCAAGTGCTCAAAAGACTAGAAGAACACGATCTCTACCTCAAACCAGAGAAGTGTACCTTCGAGGCACTAGAAGTTGAATACCTGGGACTTATCATCGGGCATGGGAGGATTCGGATGGACCCAGTCAAAGTGGCAGGGGTAGATGGATGGAAACCCCCAAAGAACCTCACAGAACTCCAAGGATTCATGGGATTTATCAATTTCTACCGACGCTTCACCAAGGGATTTTCGAAAATCACCAAACCCCTCAACGAGCTGACAAAGAAGGATGTAGTCTGGGAATGGACCCCCGAAAGGCAACAAGCATTTGAAATGCTGAAAAGGCTCATATGCAGCGAACCAGTGCTCCTCATGCCAACGCTGGAAAACCCATTTGAAATGGAAGTTGACACATCCAGCTTCGTGATAGGAGCAACCCTCAGCCAACAAGATGAATTACAATGATGGCACCCAGTGGCATACTTCTTGGAGACACTATCCAAAGCAGAATGCAATTATGACATATACGACCAGGAACTCCTCACCATAGTCAAATCCCTACGACATTGGTGAACATACCTCGCAGGAGCACCTCACCAAATCGTCATTCACACCGATCATGCGAATCTGTTATATTGGAAGGAGCCAAGGAAGATCAGCCGAAGAGTGGCAAGAGAGTTCCAAGAGCTATCCGAGTACAACTTTGTGCTAAAACATATAGCCAGAACAAAGAATGCTAGAGCAGATGCCCTGTCAAGGAGAAGCGACTACGATACAGGGGAAGGAGACAACGAAGTCGTCGTCATCCTACCCCACGAAATTTTCATCAAAATGGCAGGCAAAGAGCTAATAGAAGAAGTTGACATACAGTCAAAGGTCAATGCAAGCAATATGGCCCACGAGAGGACGATTCGACAATGGGCAAACTCACACCAGCTATGACACAAACACAACACATGGTGGAAGGACATGGCATTAGTTGTCGCCAGCGGCAACAACCTTAAGCAGGGGGTAATTTCCAGTTTTCACGACCCTCCCTACTGCAGCCACCCAGGAATCGCCAATACCTACCACCTATTAAAGCAAGACTATTGGTGGCCGACTGCTAGGCAAGACACCGAAGAATACGTCAAAGGATGCACCGTATGCCAAGCAGACAAAATCAACACTCACCACCAGAAACCGCACCTATTCCCCATAACAACCGACCCCAAAGCACAACCGTTCAAAGTAGTCACAATGGACTTCATCACAAAACTTCCCCCATCAAACGGCTATGACTCCATACTTACGGTCATGGACCACAATTGCACCAAAGCTGCGATATTTATCCCCTGTAATGAAACCATCACGTCAGAAGGACTCGCCAAACTATACCTCCAACACGTATATCCCCATTACAGAATCCTGAAATGACTCATTACTGACAGAGGAATGCAATTCGTATCCACATTCACAAGAACCCTTTGCGAAACCCTAGGGATCAAACAAAACATATCATCAGCATATCATCCCCAAATGGATGGGCAATCTGAGAGAAGCAATCAATGGCTTGAATAGTACCTATGACACTGGAGCAACACGCAACAAGATAACTGGGCAGACCTCATGCCCATAGCCCAGTTCGCACACAACTCCTGGCCCAATGCAACCACGAAAAGTTCACCATTTAAGTTGCTCATGGGGAGCGAACCACGGACGACATGGGAAGAAAAGACGACGAAGGCACCAACCGTAGACCAAAGACTACTCAAAATAAACGAAGCCAGAGACAAGGCACAAGAATGCGTCAAGCACGCACAACGCCTGATGGCCGAAAGAGGCAAGACCAAATTTATGCCCTATAAGACAGGGGCATTGGTCTGGCTTGAAGGGGTCAATTTACACACCCACTACCCCACATCAAAACTAGCCCCGAAATGATATGGACCATTCCCCATTAAGAAGGCCTTATCAGACATCTCATATGAGCTAGAACTGCCGCCCCAATGGAAGATACACCTGGTGATCCATGCGAACCTCCTGACACCCTATAAGGAGACAGCGCTACATGGACCAAACTATACCCGACCAACACCGGACCTTATCGATGGAGAAGAAGAATACGAAGTCGAAGAAGTTCAAAAGGCATGCCAACAAGGACAGGGACGCAAACTCCACTACCTAATCAAGTGGAAGGGATTTCCCACAAGTGACAGCACCTGGGAACCCATGGAGCACCTGAAACACACCCCAGAACTTATTGCCAACTTCTATCACTGATACCCCAATGCAGAAGGGGCACCTCAAAAGACATAAAATAAGGCCTCACGAAATGAAAGAGCCCCATTCCCCACTTCCAACTTCCTCCTCTACTACACACTCCCCTCACACTATGACATCCTACTACAGCGACGCGAGCGACAGCGTAGGCGAATGGGTGGCATATCACAATGCCATCCTTGCTGACGAAGTTCGCCAAGCTCAGATTTCCTTGCCAACGGACAGTAGGACAGTAGTCGAAGAGACTACCGTCACCCCGCCACCAGTCATGATCCCATCCACGGACATGATAAGGGAAATGGCTAAAGACCATTTCCTTGACTTCATAGGACAGACTACCGCCACCACCATCAAAGAAGTCAACGAACCCATCAACTACCACCAAGAGGCAGAACAGCCTGTCAATGACAACCCAGGGCTCCCCTTCTTCCCAAATCACCCCTCTTCTCTTCGCTACTACCCCCTCCTCATCCAGACCGACGACTTCGCCACACGAAAAGTGGCAGCCTACATTTACTATCGTAACCGAGACCAGGAAGTCGTCGGCACGATGGGGCATGACCAGCCCCTCTATGCCACTCCTGTCTACCTCTCCACGCCAAACCCAACACACCTCCCAATCCCCATGACTAACTCCCAAATCCTCCAATTCTCAGCCGAAAACCTGCGCACCTACGCCATTGACGAGACGCTATGATGCTTAGAAGATCCACGCATCAACGTGGAAGTGTCACGTCTCCACAAGAAACTCGAGCTGCAAGTCAAGATTGAAAAGCAGCTTGACGATCTCTGTCAACAAGAAACACAGCTTTGGGGTGCACAGTTCGACGTGGAGCAGACGATCAGCTCCGTCCAAGATCAGATGGAGCGCGCGGGTCTTTACCAGACACTCGCCGACGCTTACGCCAGTATGATCACGGGGCCCATGCATTCACCCTCCGATGCACCACTCGGGCTCAGGCCGAGGGGGCCATTGGAGATGCCACGACTCAACGACATCCCACACTCCAGTCTCTGCTGGCAGTGCAACAGCCCAAATCACAAGTGGAGGAGGTGCCCCCAGTGAAAAGGGCCTAAGACCTGCAACTGGTGCGGGAGTCACTCCCATTGGTCAAGTAGGTGCCTATTCAAGAGGCTGAAGATCGAGGTACCACGATGGGAGCGTACCACAGAGGAGGCGTTGGCACAGAAAGAGAACGTGCCAACATGGTGTGGTAAGTGTCTCCGTAACAATCCGGGACATGAAGAGGTCAACTGCCCGACACGCGAGCAATGCCGGGCATGCAGAAGTCGTGGCCCCTTGGGGTTCATGCATGCCCACCACTGCCCACCGATTGACAACGAAGATCCCGCAAATGAGGAGGTAGACATCGAGCTTTACGGCGATGGGGAGAGTTGAAGTCAGGCCGACTTCAGGTCTGAACGGGGGGTAATGTTACAATTTTCGGACACGTTTCCTTTCCTTCCACTACATTCCATCACATTCCATTACGTGCCGCCCCGATGACTCATTACGCTTACAGACTGCTGACTGATTCATGACGTAGTGGCTGACTGATCATTCCATATGACATCACTACAATGTCACTATGACGCACGCTTACTCATGTATGATAGATATGACTCATTCCTAGGATCCTGATAGTCGGATCGCATCATGTGTTTGTCTCGGACAAACACCAGCTCATACTATATATACCGTAGTCTACTTAGCTTGTACAGTAGACTCAATATCTCTTTCAATCATAGCATCCGATCCATAGTCTCTGAGACAGTCGCCTTTTGCCCTCCCTAAAGGTGCGATAGAGGGCCTATTGTTTTGCTGCTTGCCTGCAGACAGCATACGTTCTGCGTCTCGCGTAGAGAGACTATCCGCTATATCTGGTTGAGCCTAGCTCCCACAATCTTGTTCATCATCGTACTGAAGTCCTGACAAGACTTCCCTCACAAACAATGAACCGTGCACGTCGCACGATAACACCGGCTGTGGCGTTACAACACGCCGGGTCCTCAAACCCCCGCCTCTCCACCACATAATCCCTACCCCCATATCCTGCCCCTCAAGCCTTGCAAGTCCCCGCCACCGCCACCTCCTGCACACAAGTCGTGACCTCCACCTCCCCCCTTTGCCACGCGCAAGTCCACTGCCACCACCCTGTCATGGTGCGCAAGACTCACCATGACACTGCTCCGACGCCATCCCAACACGGCGTGCAAGCCCAACTTCAACGCCAACCCACCCCATGAAAACCTCGCCACAGCGCCACCCCAACGCGGTGCGCAAGTCCCGCCATGGCGTGCAAGCCCCACCACAACCCCAACCCGCCATGCGAAAACCTCGCTACCTCAACACAGCACTCAAGTCCCGCCACGCCAACCCATTGCACATGAGCCCCACCGCGATGCCACCCACCACAGCGCCATGCAAAAGCCTCACCACCAACCCGCCATGACCCTGCCCTGCACCCCATCGCCGCCACTGCTCACTTCCTATAGTAGTACTATCATAGCTAGTTATTTGTATTTATTTATTTGCAATTATATATTATTATGCATAAATGTTGCAAATGGTGTGACTGTGACCTGATATGACCTGACTAATCATATGATGACAAACCATATAACCAACAATTATGATGACCAATCATATAACTAACTCCTATGATGACTAATCATATAACTAACACTTAACTGACTTACCAAATTGACTTACCAAGCTTGTGGAACTTTCCTGCTTGCTGGTTATCACTCTATGAGGAGATTGTAGAGGATTTAGACATGGCCTGTGGACATGGCAACTTGCTAACTTTAGGGTGTTGTACCAGCTGGTCCAAGGTGTTACGATTCGGACACGTTTCACTTCTTTTCTTCCCGTGACTGATTTACCTTACACGTGCCGTCCGCCATTACTCATCTCGGACTTACGAATCATGACTCATTACTTACTGGAACGTTCCATATGACATCATTACTGACGT
>WNGR01002050.1_pt1 | contig 32119 bp, 20 predicted proteins | sample 5407581 | NCBI WGS metagenome assembly WNGR01 (sample SAMN13153383, study PRJNA577476) | soil metagenome | isolation source: 80 cm soil or saprolite under Garry oak tree replicate 2 | place: USA:California | collected 2016-06-15
TCAATAGTGTGATGTACTCCACTGAGAGATCGTCCCTGCGGTCCACCAGGTGCTGACGATCGTCGAGCATGCACAAGCGTGCTTCTGGCGCCGCCAACGCGGCTCTCTTTCTCAACTGATCCCACTCATAGAGAAGACGTGCATCGTCGCCGTTGGCGGCCAAGGCCCTCTGATACATGCTGTCCGCGGCCTGGGGATTTCTTAGTATGTTGAACTCTGCAATCCCCAGGTTCCTCCAGGGGATCGAAAAAGTACCTTCAAGTTCGGCCGAACGGCGCCAGCAGCGAATAGCCTCTTCATAACGGCGCTTGTCGTAGTAGAGATTTCCGAGATAATATCGCGCCTTCGCGCTCGCTGGATACCTCCTGATCGCGCTCTCCAGCACAATCATTTCTTCCAGACGCGCAGGAAAGCAGTAGCGCGGAGATGCTGCTTCGGCCTGCGCTGCATACATCCTGAAGTCTTCCTTCCTGTTCGTGGCAGAGGCCAACCAAGAAAGGGTGAACCAGAACATCGGATGCTCCCATCGCCCCAGGGAGCTGCAAGATTGCAGGAGGACGAAGCCGTCGTCACCAGAGCCTTCCCACGCGAGATCATATGCAACATCGAGCAGCGTCTGGACGTCCCCTTCGAGTGTGGTGACGAACGCACGGAGGTCTTGCTCACTCCGAGTAAGGAGAAACTTTTCGGCCATGATTCGGAAGTCGAGGGGATCGAGCGATAAAGTCTCGCGAACCAATTCGTGAGCGTCTGACAACCGGCCCAAGCGGCCCAGTAAGGATACCTTCAGTGCGCGGGCCTTCAGATTGTCTCTGTTGGCAACTAGACTCTGTTCAGCTTGTTCCAGGGCAAGCTTCGAGTTTTCCCGTCGGGCACTGATCGATGCCAGCGCATAGTATCCGGCACTCTTCCATGCCTGGTTCCACACGGCTTTTTGGAAGGCATCATAGGCTTCGGAGTCTTTGCCTTGATAGAAACGCGCCAGACCAAGATTGTAGAAGGGCTCCCCATCGTTGGGATTCGGATTCCAGAAGGTCAGGCGGTGGACAGCGCGCGTGAAGTGCTCCTCCGCTTCGGCAAATTCGCCCCTGCGCAGGTGCACCAACCCCATCGCATTATTCAACCGCGAGTCTTCCGGCTCGCGCTTGAGACCTTCGCGCCAATACGAGTCTGGCGATCGGGTGGCATGACGATACTGCTCAAGGTGCAGGCCGATCAGGTAGAGTTCCTCGATGCTTTTGATCTCGGCTGGCGATGGGGGTTCAGTGGCAGGCTCCGGCATATCTTTATGAGCCGGCCCTTCTGGCGCATAACCGATGATCTCGTTTCCGTCTGCGTCCTGAACCGACAACCTGCACTTCTCGGGTCTAACGCCATTTGCCTCGATCACCTCAGTGAAAGGCTGTCCCGGCACTACGTCAAGCTGCCGATCAATGAGGAGTTTGCCGCCGCGATTCAGCACGACTCGTACTCTGCGCGGTGAGGTGACACAAACCCCCACCCGTACACTCATCGAGTCAAATTCCAGATTGACTGCCGCTTCAGTGTTTGCATTCTTCGCCGGCCCGATCTTTTGAATCGGGTACCAGTACTGGCTAAACGTCTTGGTCTCGTACGGCTGGAGCCAGGAGAAATCCGGTTGGTTGTCGGTATAGGCGCCCGCCATCAACTCCACATACGGGCCGTCCGCATCGGTAAGGTTGCGGTCCCATGCATGGCCGAAATCCGCGTTACCCCATGTCCACAGTTTCTTCCCCGGCGCGATATGGTGATTGGATGTGTGCACGAGTCCTGCCTGACGGGTGTGATCGTACCCGCCAAAGAAGTCATACTTCGACTCTGTAACCATGTAGGAAGTGGGAACCGGGATGTTCTTGTACCAGGAGATATCGGTCCCAGGACGATAGTCCACACCGTAATAGGAATTGCGCGCAATCGGAAACGACGAGATTGCCCGTTTCGCATGGTCGGCAACGTAGGTTACATCGGGCGGAAAGAAAGCCTGGTACTCATCGTGAACTCGCACCGCGACATTGGCCCACCACAGGAAGGTTTGCGGCAATGGCGTCCGGTTGTACAACCTTACCCTAGCTTCGACAATTGCCTTCCCCGGCGAAAGACAGATGCCCACCATGCCCTTCATTCGCAGCATGGGATCGTGCTCGCTCAGCCACACGGTCCGGCTTCCGTCTGGGTGCTCCTCGATGTTCGCGTGGACGGGCATATAAGTGGACGGCCGATGATGCTGCGGCCAGTTGAACTCAACGCCTCCTGAGATCCATGGCCCCAGCAACCCCACGAGTGCGGGCTTGATGACATGCTGTCGGTAGAAGAAATCGTATTGGTTGGTCTTATCCAGACCAGTGTGGATTCGCCCGCCAATCTCTGGAAGTATCATCAGCTCTACATACTCGTTCTGAAGCATGATCGCTCGATACTGGACATCCTTCTTTTCTAGAGCCACACGATCGGTGAATGGATTCGGATATACTCTCCCGCTGCTTCCTTGGTAGACCCTCTTCTCCAGAAACATCGGATTCGGATCTGCCTCTTGCACCGGATATGTCGGAATGACAACCTGTTGCTCCCAGCATCGGACCGGTTCGGACTCGCGCGTTTTTTTCATCAGACTTGAACCTCGGTACTTACAGCATTCCGTCGACGGCGGCAGAGCCCGCTATCTCATAACACTGCGAATAGAGGACATTTTCGACAATCGTTAACGTACACGTTATCTTACGTCCTGTCAATAGCTCGACATGCGGCCGCTTCTCGCTATCCTCGCAGAGATGTTGTTCGCTCCTCATGGATTGGCTAAGATTGAATCCCAACAGCGGTCCGCGGCAATCTCCTGGCTTCTTCATTCTCCAAACGCTCTCACCCCGCGGGCCGGCGTTGATTCCATGCGTCGGGTTATCTTTTCGCATTCAGCTAGTACTCTTCTTGGGCCAAGGACGGCGCATGATTTCCGACCCTCTTCGGAATGCCGCCACCTGATCTTCCCAATTCGGACGCGGACGCGTTGGGGCGAAACTGCAATTTCGAAATCGCTTTCAAGACCATCGATCTTCTCTCGCAGGACACATTGCCAGCATCATTCACGACGGGCGATACGGTCGCAGTCGAAACTCCTGCCAGCCTGGCAACGTCTTTGATCGTGCACGATCGGATATTCATCTCAGTAGACGTACTTGTCAGGTTCATTGTCATCACTCTAAGAAAGAGACCAAATCCCTGGTTGCGATTCGCCCTTCACTCGATGGCATCGCGATACGTCACTCTTTGTCCCTTGAACTTGAAAGAGGTAGCTCCCCAGTTCCCTGCCTCAGTTCTGTTCGATGCCCTTACAATGGGCTGCTAAACTACTATGAAATTGACTTTCTAAGCGGATCCGTATGAAGCCTCCCAGCATTACAGACATTGCGAAGGCTCTGGGCATCTCGATTGGCACTGTTGACCGCGCCTTACACGGGCGGCCCGATGTCAGTCCCACCACACGAGCCCGCGTTTTGAAGAAGGCCGAGCATCTCGGATACAAACCCAATCTTGCCGCTCGTTCCCTCAAGCTCAACCGTCGACTGCGCATCGGCGTTTACTTCCCTCGCGAAATCTCATCCTTCTTCGATCCCCTGCGCTCAGGTGTTCGCGCCGCAGCGTCCGCATCAGCTGGCGTTAACGTCGAACTCATCTTCCGAACATTTCCCAGACTCGATGAGGGCGACGTGGAACTGCTCGCAGCGGAGGCTGGTGAGAAGTTCGACGGCATTCTCGTGACACCCGGCAATCCTGATCGCATCGGTCCCACGCTTAGCGTCTTGGCGCGCCGAGGCGTAGCAATTGTCTGCGTGGCCAGTGACGCTCCGCGAAGCGAGCGCCTTGCCTGCGTCACGGCGGATGCGCAAGCAAGCGGCGCCATTGCCGCCGAACTGTTCTCCCGCACCCTGCAGAAGACTGGCCACCTCGCTACCATCACGGGAGAGTTGACGACGCTGGACCACGCCGAGAAGCTTCGCGGCTTTGCGGCAAACCTTGCGGTCTTTGCTCCGCACCTTTCTCTCCTCCCTGCCATCGAGTCACGCGAGCAACCTAAAGTGGCGTATCGGCAGGCAGCTTCTCTGCTTTCTCGCAAGCCCTATCCGCTGGGAATCTACATTAGCACCGCCAACAGCATCCCCGTACTCCGTGCACTTGAAGAGAAAAATCTCCTCGGAGAGGTCCAGGTTATTGCAACAGATCTCTTCCCAGAACTCGTGCCCTACATCGAATCCGGGAAGATTCTCGCGACTCTTTACCAGCGTCCGTTTGCTCAAGGAAAGACCGCGCTCGAACTTCTTCTCCGCTACTTACTGCATGGCGTGCTGGACGATCCGATAACCCGCCTGGCTCCCCACATCATCTTGCGCAGCAATCTTTCCCTCTTTACTGGATATCTTACCGACGGCGATGAAACGACCGGCGCCGGCAAGCAATAGCTGCGTCAACGCGTGACATCGTGGTCCGCCTCATCTTTATTGTCCTTTTCTTTCAATCGCTTGACCGCCAAAGCCTCCGCCGCAGCCTTCGGCTTGTCTCCCGTCCGGTTGTAGAGTATGGCGAGCTGAAAGTGTGCCGGGAAGAAATCCGGATCGATCTTTACAGCATTTTGCATTTCACGAATTGCATCTGAGTATCGCTTTTCGGCCTCGCACAAAACGCCAAGCTGATAGTGCGGCTCATACCATTCAGGAGACAGGATTGCCGCCTTTCGCAGCAATCGCTCAATCTTCTCTAGATTCCGGCCCTCATCACCACCGCCTCGCTCCCATAGACTAAGCGCATAGAAGTAGTTCGTCGCGGCATTCTCAGGATACCGTTCGGCGAAGTCCTGCAAACGCCGATCTACTTCTTCCGACAATTCAGGAGACACCCTTCGCGCCCTTCCGAGAAACTGAATGGGGCGTGGGTCTGTTGGGTCCATATCCACAGCCGCGCAGAGCACTCGCACTGCCTCGTCGTATTCATTCGCCGCATACAGCGCCACTCCCAAGCCCACCATCATTTTCGAAGATCGGGGAAACTGAGCTACTCCGTAACGGAAGAACTTGATTGAGTCGTTGAGAGACCCTACATACTTCTTATGCCGCAACAGAAACGTCGCCAGGTCGAAGATATTTGATTCCGTTGGATCGATCTCCGCGGCGCGATGGTACTCTCTTGCGGCATCTACATAATTCGCGCGCCGGTCCTCAACCGCTCCGAGCAAGCCATGCAGTCTCGCGCTGTCCTTTTGCACCAACATCTGCTCAACTTGCCGCTTTGCTCTTTCCAGCTCGCCGGCCTTCATGCACGCAAATGCAAGATCGTACCCGATCGATTCGTTGCCGGCAGAAAGCGCGGACGCCGTCGTCAGCCAGCGCACGCTCTCCCGCCATCTTCCTTTGTGCAGGTAATACTCGCCGAGAGAACTCGCGAAATGAATGTTCCTTGGATCTCGCTCCGCCGCATCTTGTAACGTTCTTTCCTCGGAAGATCGGTTCTTAGTAGATGGAGACACTTGCCCAAATGCGATTCCCGCGCTGCTTTGAAGTAACAGCCCGAGCGTCACTGCAAGTACAACGGATTGTCCAACCCTGCTCACAGATATCTTTCCACTTACCCCAAACGAGTGATCGCAGTTCGGCGCAAATGCGCAGCGCTGACGGTTTGCCGGTACTCAAACGCTTTGCGTGGCAGGATGCATTCGTTCACAAAAGAAATCGGCCCGGGTGATCTCCGTCGATCGCCCGGGCCGCGGTTTCACCCTACCAGTAGTACTTTAACGCGAACTGCAGTTCACGTGCATTGCTTCGTGTAGAAGTAATCTGCCCAAAATGAACCGGGTCCTTGTAATTTGTATTGGACGGCAGGCTGAAGCTTGGGGTGTTGGTTAAGTTGAAGGACTCGGCGCGAAACTCCGCATGACTTCCTTCTGTCACCTGAAAGCTCTTGAAGAGCGAGAAGTCGAAGTCCTTATAACCTGGTCCGTTGACCTGGGTATTCGGGCCTCCAAGCGGAGACAAATCGGTCTGTCCGATGCTCGTGACCACTGGGGGATCTTTGAAGGCAGCGGGATTGTAATAGTTGGCAATTGCTCCTTTGTATTTGGACACGCCCGGAACCGTGTCAGCAAATGCATAGATACCCGCTCCTGTGTTGATCTGGCTTCCGATCGTTTGTGGTTGCCCACTGTCAAAACTGAGAATTGCGTTGACGCTCCAACCACCCAGGATCACTTGCCCAGCACGGTTCATGTTGTTCAGGAAATCCTTGTTGCGACCGACGGGAACGGCATAGGTTCCGCTGGCCACAAACTGGTTCTTGATGTTGAACGAAGCAAGCCCGGTATCGTGCGAAATAGGGACGATGCCAGGGGCACGGTATCCGCTGACACCACCATTGCTGAGCGAGTCACCAGCGTCGCTCCGGACCGTGGCAAGGGTGTAACCGAGTAGAACGTCCAGGCCCTTGGAGGCACGGTGAGTCCATTTGGTCTGCAGTGATTTGTACCCGCTGTTTCCTGAAGTCGCGAAGTATGGCATGCCTGCGCCAAAATCAGGGAACGGAATATAGTTCGTGGCGCCAGTGGTTGGCGTGCCTGGAGGCAGCAACTTGGTTACATTGTTTTGGCCCGTGGAGGCTTCAAGATGGCGAGCCTGCGAGCCGACATACCCCGCCTCGATGGAATCGTGCTGGGTGAGCTGATATTGCACAACGGCGTTGTAACCCTGCGTGTACGGAGTCTGGTAATTGAGCTGAATCCCACGCAGAGCCAATCCGCTGTAACTCACCAATGCAGGATCCAGCGGAATTCCGGACATTCCGTTCTCCAGCGTGCCCGTCGTTCCGTTCGTGTACTTAACCGGGCTCACGGTGTAGATTCCGCCATTCGCATAGTCTTGCAGCCCGACACTATATTGGAAAGGATAGTTATAGCCAAGGCTCGGGTATCCGCCGCGGTTTTCGAAGGCGCCGTAGAAGATTCCATAGCCGCCACGAACCACCCACCTCGGTGTAAATGAATAAGCAAATCCAAGGCGGGGTGCGAAGTTGGCCTTCTGTATGATTCCCATCCCCGTTCCGTACTTGTCTGTGTATACGAGCGCAATACCGTCTCTTTGCAGCGCATCGGTGAAGCTGGCCGAGAGTCCCGGAGAAGTCTTGTGTCCAGCAGTCATGATGAACTTTGCCCCGCTATTGGACGTGAGGGACGGCTGAACAAAATTCGCTTGCGCCCCTCCAGCCTCACCTGTCAGTCCAAAGTGCTCCCAGCGCAGGCCAAGGTTCAGCGTAAGTTTCGACGTGATCGCCCAATCATCCTGGAAATAGGTACCGAAGTAGTTGCGGTTGGCGTGCACTTCCCCGAAGTTCGAGGCATATATCTGGTCCATGCCTCCTGAAAAGTCCACTCCATTGGGAACCGTCGCCGCCATCGGACTAATCAAGAATTGAGCCCTCCCAGTCGTGCCGTCTGCCTGAAGGGGAGTCGACGTGTAATTGCCGTCGAAGAAAAAGTTCCCTTTGGAGGCAGGCGGAGCTATCCACGGGAAATAGATGTACTGGAACTCTCCACCCACCTTGAAAGTATGTTTCTTGTAGACCTTGGTCAGGTTCTCCGTCATCTGTTCCGTGTCGCTAAAGCGATTGCCAGGCAACCAACCCGACCCGCCCAGAGTGCTTAGCGTACCAATTCCAAGATAGGGCAGGCCTCCATTGAGAGGGATTTGCGGGACACCGGTAATTCCGAACTCTGCGGGAATCCCCATTGTGCTGTCGCCCACCGGATTGCGGGTATCGTGGCCGCGCGTGTAACCGGCCCGCGCCTCGTTTATCAGAGTAGGCGAAAAAGTATGCGTATAGCCCAGAGCAAAGCCCCGCACGTTGTATATCTCGGTCCCAGCTCCGTAAGGGCCACCGTCGGCGACGCCTTCAAATGGAGGAGGCACAAATCTGACGCTGCTGATGTAGTCATAATGGAAGAACGCTTGGTCCTGTTCGCTGAAGCGCTGATCGATACGCAGGTCCGCTGTGCTTGTGTTGTTACTGTCGACTTTGACTGTGCTGTAATTGTTCAGCACTCCGGAAGAGGTCGGGTTTGGATAAAGCTGCATCAGCTTAATGGCATTCGCATCCAGGCGGCCCGCAGGAATCTGGTTATTCGCAAAAGCATCCCGAACGTAGCCAGTTCCGGTCGCCGTCAATCCGGTTACCGGATCAACTTGACCCGACGTTACGGAACGAGTCGTTGCGGGATCGAATATCTGGCCATTCTGGAACGACCGGCCCAGAAGATCGGTGCGAGTAAACGTTCCCGTAGCACCGAGCAGGTCCTGGAAATTTGTAAATCCGCTGCCGCTCTCTGCGGTGGTGGGCACCGTGATGCCGGAGTATGTCGAACCATTAAGAATTCGCGTTCCTTCATAGTCGACGAACCAAAAGGTCTTATCCTTGAAAATACGTCCGCCTGCGGTAGCGCCGAACTGGTTCTGCCGGAGTTTAGGCTTGGGACTATTCGTTGCGTTGGGCACGAAATAGTCGTTGTAGGCATCCAGCACGTCGTTACGAAAGAACTCCCATACCGAGCCGTGGAACCTATTCGAGCCTGATTTCAGCGTAGCGTTCACGATCGCTCCGCCAGCGCGCCCAAACTCCGCGGGAAAATCACTCGTCATCAACTTGAACTCTGCAATCGCGTCCACCGGAGGCTTGATCACATCGGCTTTTCCATCCAGGTAATCGACGCTGTTGCTGTTGTTGTCGATACCGTCAAGCAGATAATCGTTCTGGGCCACGCGGGCTCCGTTGGCCACGAACTGGTTGCTTGCGCGGGCTCCCTGCTGAGGTATCGTGACACCAGGGGTTAACAACACCAACATGGTGTAGTCACGTCCGTTCAGCGGTAGGTCTTCAATCTTTTTCTCTTCGATCACCTGTCCCACAGAACTGCTCTGGGTCTGCATCAGTTCTGGCGCTTGTGTCACTTCCACGTTTTCGGTGACCGCGCCGGGCATCAGCACAACATTCACCAATGCCTGCTCTTGAATGTTCAACTGCACGCCCTGGGTTGTGGCCTTTTTGAAGCTGGCGGCTTCCACCACGACGCTGTACCTGCCGATATGGAGAGGTGTGAACTCGAATCTGCCGTCCGCTTTGGTCTTGGCCGTTAACGTCGCAGAGGTCTCTTGATTAATGATGGTCACGGCTGCCCCGGGAACCACGGCTCCTGCGGCGTCCGTCACCGTGCCCAGAATCGTCCCTGTGTCGACTTGCGCCTTGGCCGCAATCGCACATAACGCCAACGTGAACCACACCATCGACATGCGGCTCCATCTCATAAATCTCGCCGTTTTCATTCCCTTCCCTCCAGCCTCGCGGGCACTCTTGGCCCACCCAAAACTTGATGTTCCCCTTGCGTCGATCATTTACCGTGTACGACACCGGACTAAATCGGACCCAAATATAGTGAGGGCTCTAATCACTGTCAAGGGTTTTTTCGTGCACGTAACCGAAAAGGATGGGAATTTGCAGCCCAGCGTCAGAATCAGAAGCCCGCCGCAACAACCGCGCAAGGCCGTAATAGGCTATCCGATCTTGACATTTACAACCGGTAACGTACACAGTAGTTAACGGAATCGCCGGTCCCTCGGACTTGTAAAACGGAAAGTCTCCATTGAGAAGTTCCTGATGATCCATAGATCGAGAGCGTGGAGACAAGCAACGGGCCTCGCTCAAGACCAACCGATCCCGTTGCCTTCGGGTGAAAGTCTGTGGTGAAACTATTTGTCTTCATTCTTTGGGGTATTACTGCCTTTGCGATCGGCAACCAGGCCTTGGGCCAAGCTGCCGCGCCCGTGATCCTGACGTCTCCAAACCAGCAAATCGTGATGCGCTTTACCACACAGCCAGCGAAAAGCGATCCAAGCGGCGGAGGCAAGCTGACCTATTCGCTTACCTTTCACGGCAAGCCGGTGATGGAAGACTCAGCCCTCGCACTGGAATTGGACGAACTGCCCGCGCTCGGCTCCGTCGTACGCATTGCTGGCAGTGACTCTAGCCAGGGAGCGGACGACTACACGATGCAGAATTCGAAGTCCGGCAGCGTACACGATGTCTATCGCAGCGTCGCCTTGCAAGTTGCCGAAGACAGCTCAGCGCATCGTAAGATGACGATCGAAGCGCGCGCATATAACGACGGAATAGCTTTCCGCTACGTGCTGCCGGAACAGGATGGAATCAAGGCCGTGCATCTTCATCAGGAGGACACGGAATTTCGCCCAAGCATGGACGCTATCAACTGGGCGCTGGAACTGCCCAACTATCGCAGCAGCTATGAAAGTGAATATGTGCAGTTGCCAACCAGCGCCTTCAGCAACCAGGGCGGCGTTCCCAGCTCATTCTTGATCGGCATGCCGCTGCTGATGCACGAGCCGGGCGTGGCTTGGATGGCTCTGATGGAGGCCGACATTGAAGGCAACAGCTCGATGTACGTGACCAATCCATCGGGCAACTGGGCCGGACACTGGTTCGTTACGAAGCTCGCTCCACGCTTTGATCATCCTGAGATCGCCGTCGAGTCGACGCTCCCATATCACTCACCATGGCGAGTGTTGATGGTTGCGGACGATCCAGGACGGTTTATTGAGTCGAACCTTTTGTACGACCTGAACCCGCCAAGACGCCTTACTGACACAAGCTGGATTCACGGCGGAAAAGCCTCCTGGAATTGGTGGGTCAATGACGTAGACAAGGACGGCAAACCTGCCTATACGACAGAAAACATGAAGTACTACGTGGATTTTGCTGCGGAGTCCGGATTTCCGTACATGCTGCTCGATGCGGGATGGTCGAGCGAAGACATCACAAAACTGAACGGCAAGGTGGACGTGCCTGAACTGGCGCAGTACGCTGCAACAAAGCACGTAAAGTTATGGATCTGGCTCTACTCCAAATCGGTCATGCGCCAGATGAATGAAGCTTTTCCGCTTTATGAAAAGTGGGGAGTCGCCGGCATCAAAATCGATTTCGTCAATCGAGACGATCAAGAAGGCGTGCAGTTTTATTACGATGTGGCACGTGAAGCGGCGAAGCATCACTTGATGGTGGACTTCCACGGTACACGAACGCCGTGGGGCATTGAGCGCACCTATCCGAATGTGCTGAGTTACGAAGGTGTCCTTGGCCTTGAGAACAACAAGGTCGGGCGCCGCGACAGTCCCACAGACCGCTCGGTATTTCCGTTCACTCGGTTGTTAGCCGGCCCCATGGACTACACTCCAGGAGCATTCAACAACGCAACCGAAGACAGCTTTGAGGCCCGCGACACGGAGCCGATGGCAATGGGAACACGCGCTCAGCAGTTGGCGCTCTATGTTATTTTTCAGACTCCTCTACCCATGGTTTCCGATAGTCCACAATCGTATTCAAATCAACCCGCATTTCAGTTCATAAGAGACGTTCCCGTCTCCTGGGATGCGACGCGGGTGTTGAATGGCAGGCCAGGAGAGTTCGCCACGATTGTCCGGCGCCACGGCGATGAGTGGTATCTGGGTAGTATGACCAACTGGTCACCGCGCACCCTGGACGTGCCGTTGAATTTCCTGGGCTCGGGCACTTACACGGCCGAGATCTACGAGGACGCCTCGGATGCAGCTGCCGAACCGAAGCACGTCACCATTCGTGAGCAAACCGTAAACAGCGGACAGACACTACAGTTACACCTGGCCCCTGGAGGCGGTTGCGCGATCCGCTTCCTTCCGCGGAAGAGAAGGTAACGCTGCCCTATGCGATCCACGTGTTTAGAAATTCAGCGACTCCGCAGAATCCCACAAAGCCCGGCTGGATATGCGGCAGGCATTCCACACTCTTGTTTGGTTGCTCCTTCGGTATTCAAGCCACCGCAGCGGAGAGCGCTGCATGGCGCATGTTGTTTACCAAGCGGACAATCGAGCGTTTCGCACGGATGCCGCAAAGACAAGCTATGTGCTGGGGGTCAATGAACAGGAGCAGGTACAAACACTCTACAGGGGCCCGCAACTGACAGACAGCGACCGGTTTGCGGCAGCAAGAGCCATGCCTGGTATGGCATCTTTTGATGCCGCCGCTTACCACGACTCCGGAAGAGTTCGTCGGGTGGTGTCGAGGTTTGGCCGTCGATCCCAGATTGAAAATCAGCTTCCCAGACAGCGCGCGCGACCTGACGCTCAAAATATCTCTCGTACGCGATCCAAGACAATCAACTCGTTATCCAGATGATGGATATCACACGCGAAGATTGATTTAGACATGTTAGGTAGAGGGTGTGTAGTCTATTCATCGTGAACGTACACGTTTCTTGATGACGCGCCCCGAAAGCGCGCCAGTCCTTTAATCTGTCGAAAGGGTATTCGCGTGAAACCGAATCGGCGCGACTTTTTGCTCGGTGCTATGGTCACCGCTGCATTCAACCGTGGCTTGGCCATACCGCCAATCAGGAAGACACCGATATGGTTTGACCGTCCAGCGGATCGGTGGCTCCAGGCCTTGCCGGTGGGAAATGGCAGGCTCGGGGCCATGGCGTTCGGAGGCGCGGCCCAAGAGCGGTTGCACCTGACAGAGAGCACTCTGTGGTCAGGCTCACCTAGTGTCCATGAAGTAAATCCTGCAGCGCGAGAATCCATACCCGCCATTCGCAACCTTTTCTTTGCAGGGCGCTATACGGAAGCAGAGGAACTCTGCCGGAAGAATCTGTTGGGAGGCGAGAGTCAATTCGGCACTTCTTTACCGATGGCATACCTGGAGATCGAAACGATCCTTCCGGCAGAGACCTCCAGATATCGTCGTTCTCTTGATCTGAATGAGGCCATCGCGCGGGTTGAATTCACTGCCGGCGACACGATGTTCCACCGCGAAGTATTCGCCTCACACCCGGCGGGAGTCATCGTCGTTCGACTGACGTCGAGCAAGCCGGGCGGGCTCTCCTGCAGCATTGCATTTGGACAACCAAGGTTGCCGGGAGAGATTACTGCCGGGGCTGGAAGCTTGGCCCTCAATGGAAATGCCTGGGAGAGTTTGCATAGCGATGGGAGACATGGAACACGGTTCCAATGTCAGGTTCGGGTCATCCATGAATCCGGGGATCTTCATAGCACCAATGGGAAAATCACGGTTCAGGCTGCCGATGCTGTGACGCTGCTGATCGCAATGGCGAGCGACTACCGTGGAGGAAGGCCCGAGCAGGCCTGCGTTGCTGCACTAAACGCTGCTAGCGCGCGATCTTACCGATCCCTGCGTGAAACTCACATTTCAGATCACGGATCTCTGTATCGGCGTGTGTCCATTGATCTGGGAGAGAGCGGAGAACTATCGAAGCTACCCATCGACGAACGGCGAAAACGGCTTGCGGCCGGCGGCAACGATCCCGAGCTCTGTGGGCTCTTCTTTCAGTACGGCCGCTATCTGACCATTGCAGGCTCGCGCGAAGATTCGCCCTTGCCGCTTGCCTTGCAGGGCATTTGGAACGATGGTCTCGCCGCCGGGATGGGGTGGACCGACGATTTTCACCTGGACATCAACACACAACAGAATTACTGGCTGTGTGAGGTTGGCAATCTCAGCGAATGCCATGCTCCGCTCGCAAAACTGGTGGAGGGCCTGCGTGTCAGCGGCGCACAGACGGCACGAGAGATGTATGGCGCGGGGGGCTGGGTGGCGCACGTAGTTACAAATGCCTGGGGGTACTCCGCGCCCGGGTGGGGTCTCGGCTGGGGAATGTTTGTGACGGGCGGCGTGTGGATCGCTCTGCAACTCTGGGAGCATTTCCGCTTCACTGGCGACCAGGCGTTCCTTCGCGAGAAAGCCTATCCAGTGCTGCGCGACGCATCCAGGTTCTTTCTCTCGTACATGGTTGAGCATCCGACGAAGAAATGGCTGGTGACTGGCCCGTCCAACTCTCCGGAAAACTGGTTTGTTGCGCCCGATAGCGGGAAACCTTGCTCGGACTCGATGGGACCAACCTGTGACCGCGTGCTTGTTTTCTCCCTTTTCTCGGCATGCATTCAAGCCTCCAAATTGCTTAGCCTGGATGGGGGGTTGCGTGCCCAGATAGCCAGAGCCCAAGATCGTCTACCACCATTGCAGGTCGGCAAGCATGGCCAATTGCAGGAGTGGCTCGAGGACTTTGACGAGGCCGAACCGAACCACCGGCATACCTCCCACCTCATTGCGCTCTACCCTGATGACCAGATCTCACCAGACAAAACGCCAGCTCTGGCAGCCGCAGCGCGTGTCACCCTCGAGCGGCGCATTCAGCAGCCAAACTGGGAGGACACGGAGTGGAGCCGCGCAAACCTCGTGAATTACTATGCACGGCTCTTTGATGCCGAGACGGCGCATCGTCACCTGCATGGGCTCATCGCTCATGCCGCGGATGATTCGCTGCTGACCTATTCGCGCGGCGGAGTGGCAGGGGCAGAAAGCAATATCTTTGCAATCGACGGCAACACGGCCGGAGCCGCAGGCATCGCCGAGATGCTGCTGCAATCGCACGGCGGTGTGCTCCATCTACTCCCTGCTTTGCCGTCCGGATGGCCAACCGGCTCGGTGCGCGGATTGCGTGCGCGCGGCGGCATCACTGTCTCGATCTTCTGGCGCGACACCCACTTATCTTCTGCGATTGTGAAGGCGGACCGCGAGACAGATCTGACGATCCGATATCAATCCCGGACCACCAGGGTCCACTTGCGAGCGAGGACGGAACACCCAATTCCGGTTGCAATGTTTGGAGAGCCCGAAGCCGGGTGACGTACGGGCACTCCGCGAGGAAGCAAATGCGCGAAAGAAGTTTCATGGGGCCTGGAGTCTTTGGGCCCTCACAACGTCGGCGGCTAGGCATTTCCCTGGCGATCGCATTCTGCATTTCGGTGATCGGGCCCGGATGTCCAGCGCCGGGCCAATCCGCTGGCGCCGAACCGGAGCGCATTCAGTACGACGAGGCAACACATACTTTCCGCATGGATGGTGCCGGTGTTTCGTATGTGTTCGGTGTAAATCAGAATGGAGAGTTGCAGACGCTCTATTGGGGAAAGCGCCTGCAACCTGCCGATCCGACCCCGACGGCGCACGCCGACGGAGGCACTTCCGCCTTCGATCTTCCTGTAAACGCCACTCCACAGGAGTTCGCCGGCTGGGGCGGTGGCCTGGTTGTCGTACCGGATTTGAAGATCTCGTTTCCGGATGGAAATCGCGAATCTGGTACTGCACTACGTATCGCACACCATTCGAGACAACACCTTGACCGTCTCGCTCAAAGACATCGGTCGCGATGTGGTAGTCGACCTGATATACCGGATGGACGAGGAAACAGGTGTACTTGCGCGCTCGGCTCGTATCGAGAATCAAACCAAGCTGCCTTTTACCATCGAAGAGGTCTTTGCAGCGACTTGGAACTTGGAGCCAGGCAATGACTACCAGTTGCGCTACCTCACTGGGCGTTGGGCGGGAGAATGGAATCTGCAACAGGCAGCGCTGCATCCCGGGAAGGTGGTCCTCGAGAGCCGTCGTGGCTCTACCGGTGTCGAGGTAAACCCTTGGTTTGCCATCGAACGCTCCAGTCAGCCCGATCAGGACGTCGGCGATGTTTGGTTTGGTGCACTCGGTTGGAGCGGCTCCTGGCAGATCAACGTCGAGACGGACTGGCAAAACCGGGTACGCATAACGGGCGGATATACTCCCTTTGATTTCTCGTATGTCCTGGCGCCTGGTCAGTCCCTGGAGACGCCGGAGTTCTACGGCGGATATTCGAATGCGGGCGTTGGCGGCGCGTCGCGGCTGTTGCACCGGTTCGAGCTTGATTCCATGGTTCCCCAAGCCCCACATCGTCATCTGCGGCCCGTCCTGTACAACTCGTGGGAGGCGACGGGTTTCGACGTCAATGAGGCCGGACAGGAGGCCTTGGCGGAAAAGGCCGCGAGCATCGGAGCCGAGCGCTTCGTGATGGACGACGGCTGGTTCGGCAAGCGGAAAGACGACCATGCCGGGCTCGGCGACTGGTATGTGAATCCACAAAAGTTCCCGCGCGGTTTGAAGCCCTTGATCGATAAAGTGCACGGATTGGGCATGGACTTCGACGCGCTCCCACGGAACGTGTGGATCAGGATCGCCGCTCGACAGGAGCGCAGGAATACTGTCAAGTTCGTGCAAATGAACATTCCAGTCATGAAGTCCGTGATGCGAGTAGCGCGAAACTCTACTTCACTTAACAGATTCGTGCACTACCAGAATCTGGTCACCTTTCACATTCGTCAGAGTCTGGTGCATTCCACTCGGCCACCAGATTTCTAATTGGTCTGCATGGTCGAAACTCGCTAGGCCAAAGTGGACGCGAGGATCGCTGGATGCACCGTAGCCAGTGCTGGTGGTCGCGTGATTGTAGAGAGCGCTGCTATCAGCGAGCGTCATCTTCAGGCGAGCCCCGAGTCCGTCACGGTTACTCCGCGTTCCGACAAGCTTAACCAATAACCAATGGTTGGAATTGACAGTGCGGTTTATCCAGATTTCGGGTAATGCATGCTGATTTGTAACGACCACATCCATGCGGCCATCATTGTTCAGATCACCCATTGCCGCCCCGCGGTGTGCCCCAGGCACTCCAAATGAGGAGCCCACCTGTGCGCTAACATTCACAAATCGGTTACGGCCGGTGTTGCGAAGAACAATGTTCGGCAGCTTGGAAGGAAGATGAATCACCTCTTCGGAATTGTCCAGTATCGCCGCACAGGCAACGAATAAGTCTCTCCAGCCGTCATTGTCTAGATCGGCGATTCCAGCTCCCCACCCCGTAAACCGGGCCGTAGCAGTTGCGATCCCGGATTCGCCGGTGACGTCTTCAAAGACCTTGCCGGTATTTCGAAAAAGCGGAAACGTATCACCAGCCATTCCTACAACAAAAATGTCGGGGCGGCCATCATTGTCCACATCCCGGAAATCCGTTCCCATCCCCGCTATGGACTTGCCGAACTGGTTATAGGCAACGCCCATCTCAACTCCGACCTCGTCGAATGTGCCATTCCCATTGTTGCGGAAGAGGAAATTCCGATACGTGTCGTTCGAAACGAAGACATCCGTATAGCCATCTCCGTTGAAGTCGGCAAATGCCACACCCATACCTTTGCCGATGTGCTTGCCGATTCCAGATTTCTCCGAAACATCCGTAAACGTGCCATCGCCGTTGTTATGGAAGAGCATATCGGGCTCGCCTTTGAAGACGTCAGGGGAACAATACGTAGCTGCACTGCCGATAAGGCAGATAGGTTCCGTTGCGGCGGACCATTCCACGTAATTCGTTACGAACAGGTCGAGCAACCCATCGTTGTCATAGTCAAACCACCCCGCGCTGGTCGCCCACTTCCAATGAGTCTCTGCAAGTCCGGCCTTTGTGGTCACATCGGTAAATGTGCCATCGCCGTTGTTATGGAAGAGCTGACAGCCGTTGACCCCGGTTACGAAGAGATCGACCCATCCATCATTGTCATAATCCGCGGCGGCAACGCCCATGCCGAAATGCATGCCCTGAACGCCGGCTTTCTCCGTTACATCGGCAAATGTGCCGTCGCCATTGTTGCGGTAAAGCCTGTTCCAATACCTGGGATCGCGCTTGTCCATTTCGGGTAAATGGGCACCGTTGACGAAGTACAAATCCATCAACCCATCGTTGTTGTAGTCGAAGATGCCCACTCCCGCAATCGCCGTTTCAGGCTGGAGTCGGTGCGGACTGGCAGAGTTATCCAACACAAACTTGACTCCGCTCTGCCGAGCGACGTTCTCCAATGTGATGGGCCCTCGCGCGACTGCGGATTTGCCTTGTGGATCGAAGGAAGGCATCTGCGAAATGGCGGGACTACCGGGGGTCACGGACGAGTTAGGATACAAGGAGAAACCGCGTTTAGGCAGCAGATGGGACGCCGCAACGCCCAACGACCCACGAATCAATTGGCGGCGAGTTAGGAAGGGACAATGCTGCTTTGATTGTCGGTTGTCGTTGGAAGTCAATTTGGGTGCCCCTCGATCTTGAGGAACTGGTCTGCCGCCACGTCCGTGACGGATTGCACCATTCCGCTCGGCCAACGAATATCAATGGAAGCGGCCCTGGTTTCGGTTCCAGAACCAATATGCACGCGCGGATTGCTGGAAAGCAAAAACCCCACGCCGTTCGTGACAGGGCGGAAGATACAACCGGACGCAGTGGCAAATCCACTACAGGGGTACATGGAACGCCAGAGAGCACCGACCCAGCGCCCAGGCGCCTTCGCGAGAAAGAAATCCCCGGTTTGCAAGGAGCTCACTCTACTGTCGCGGTTGGGTAGAAGACTGTGGTTCAAGTGCATTGCCGGTGCACCCGGATGAACTCAATTCTTCCAGGGACTTTGAATCTCCATGGGCGAAAGCCTGAACCAGTTCCGCCGCCTGATGTGCCTTGTCGCGGTTGCCGGCCCGTGCATAGGCATTGCACATCAATAGCAAGGCCGAGACCTCGCGGGTGCGGGATTTATCGAAGTAGTCAGCCGCCTCTGTCCATTGTCCCCTCTCGTATTGCAGTTCGCCCATGCCCACAAGCGCGATTTGATTCTGGGGACTCATCTTGAGCGCCCGTTTAAAATCAAGTTCACTTTGCTCGTAATGATGATCTCTTAAGTAGACACGCCCCAGATATGCAACGACGTCCGCGTTGTTCGGCGAGACTTGCGCGGCTTTGTTCAGCACTCTAATCGCATCTTCGTTCCGGTGCTGCGCAGAATAAAGCATTCCGACCATATAGTACGCATTCAATTCCGAATGTGTTTCCGCAGCAAGCGAGTTTACATATGCGATTGCAGCCGATTCACCTTTCTCTTTCAGCAGCTTTTCGCATTCCCTCCAATGCTCGTTCTGCGACGCCTTATCGGGGCTCACAAGTGCTTGAGCGATGTGGGCCCGATCGCGAATCGACTGGTATAACTCCATTTCATGAAGTGACTCCTCGGAACGCCCCAGATTGCGCAGCGCTTTCCCTAGTTGGAAATGAACGTCCGACAGACTCGGATCGATGTCCAAAGCTTCGTGCAGGGGAGAAAGCGCCTCTTCATCCTTTCCCAAAGCGACCAGTGCGGTACCCAGGTCCTTCAGCGCACTCGCGTTCCGCGGTTTCTGCATTAGCACATACTCGTAGAGCCCGCGCGCCTTTTCCCAGTTTCCCTTAAATGCCGCTATCTCTCCCAGAATAAGTGCAGCAACCAGATTGTTGGGATCTTTGCGAAAGACGGCCTCCAGAATCGGTTGCGCTTCCTCGTTCTTGAACAGCTTGTAATAGGCCATTCCAAGGTCCATGTCGATATTCGCAAGCTCGGGATCGAGTTTGCGGGCCTTGAGAAGATCATCCAATCCCGGCCCGCAATCGTTGCCTTCGCAAAGATATTCGCCGGCCTTCTGAAGCACAGCGGCTTCATTTGGGGCAAGCCGCGCCGCGCTGAGAATTGTTCCTTGTGCCTGGACGAGCTCATCATTCAGGTAATAGGCTTGCGCAAGATAGAAGAGGACATCCGTATTCCTCGGCTGCAGCGCCCTGCATTTCTCCAAGTAATCGATGGCCTTCGGCCAATCGTTCTGGCGCAAGCGCAGCGTGCCCAAATGAAAAAGGATCTCTGCGTTCTTTGGGGAATGCTTTTCCTGCGCAATATAGATTTGCTCTGCCTGAGTAAACTGGCCTTGCTCTTCCAGTTCCGCCGCTCGCCGCAAAGCACTGTTTCCTGCCGCTGCGGCCGAAACCTGCGCGTCGGCCAAAAGCGGAAAGCAATTGGCCGCAACTGTAGCAATCAGGCATATCCTCAAACACGAACGCATCACGCTCATTGATGATACCTTCGTGTCGAGAAAAGCGAGGCCCCACCTCCATCGCACCGCAAACGAGCGCGGCGGGATGCAGGTGGGGCTGCTGTAGGCTGTCGAGGGCCTAGAAATCGTACCTCAGCGCAACTTGTCCAATTCTTTGTGGTCCGGCGCTCGTAATCTGCCCCACCGCCGGAGAAGTTAATGTGTTGTTAGGTCTGCCAAGGTTCGTCTTATTCAGCACGTTGAAAAAGTCAAACCTAAATTGGAACCCTCCCATTTCGTGCGGCAGGGTCACGAGTTTCTTCATGACCGAGGCGTCGCCTTGAAAACTGCCCGGGCCAATAAGGAAGTTCCTTCCCGATGTGCCGAACGTACCATCAGCCGGTTGTGCAAACGCCGCGGTATTGAAGTATTCGGCTCGCTGTGCAGCGTGCGAGCGGCCCCCAGCCAGGTTTGGATTTCCAATAAGATCTGCTCTTTCCGCACCGCCGGTAGTGCGGGAGCTTCCGAGCAAGGCATTGTCTTGACCCGAAAATACGGAATAAGGATTGCCGGTGTGGTAGCCGACGATGGTAGTCAACTCCCAACCTCCGGCAACAGCGGTCAAAATTCCTTTTCCCTTTAATTCCGGGAGATACCAAAGCCCGTTAACGACGAAAATCTGGCCGACATTGAAATCGGAAAGACCCCGATCCGCCTTCAAATCGTTTGGATTTTGGGGCCCAGCTTCGTCTCCAATTAACGATCCAGAGTGTTGGTCGATTGATTTCTCCCAGGTATAGGCCGCTTGCACGGAATAGCTGTGAGAGATTCTCTTTTGTACCTCAGCCTGGAGCGAGTGGTAGTTGGCATTGGCGTTGGAGTAGAGAGCGGGCATGGTGCCGTAGTACTGAGGGAAGATCGGCCGCCGCGATTGCGCGTTGGATTCGGTCGCGCCCGGCCCGAAGACGGCAGCGTTCAGCTCGTTAGTGCTGTACAAGTGATGCGAAACAGTCCCCACGTAAGCGACATCGGCAAACACGTCGGAGCCAAACCGATGCTGGACGTTGAGATTGAACTGTTGAATATCCGCCTGCCTGAAGTGCGGATCGAGGTACGATTGTGTGATACCCGGGAATGGGCCGAAGCTCGGGTTCTTTGGATTGTAAGGCAGAGGATCGGTTGTACCTGCCCAGGGGTCCGCGGTGTCGGGCGGTGTGCTACTAAACGCGACCAGGTAGGGCTCATTGTTTGTCTCGATTGCCTCGACTTCCTGGTCGACGACAGGGTGAAACACTCCCCAGCCGGCGCGCACGGAAGTTGTTCCGTTGCCCGTGACGTCCCAGGCAACGCCGATGCGGGGTACAAGCGCGCGCTTGTACGGGAAATAAATCCCCGGGGGAACTCCTTTGTCTCCTGGAACCACCAATCCGGGAGGCGCTGTTGGATATACGGTGGATTGTGCGCCAGGTAAGTAGCTCGAGGCGCCGCCAGGCGAACTTTCCGTCCAAGGTGTCTGGTAGTCGTAGCGAAGACCAAGGGCCAGTGTCAAATTCTTGGCTACCTTGTAAGTGTCCTGCACGAATGGCTGGAATAGTTTGGAGCGGCCATGGTCGATGATGGTGGTCGTCACGTTGAAGCTATTGGGACGGCCGATGATATAGTCCGCCAAACTGTTCCCGGTATATTGGCCGGAGAATGACCAGTTCATCGGTGGAAATGCAAGATCTCCATTTGACTGGGCATTGAACATTATGCCGGCCTGGATGCTGTGCTTCCCGTGGAGCCATGAGACCTTGTCGTCAAATTCGCGAAAATAAGATGGTTCATCCACGAACCAGCCGGAACCGGCCGAAAAGGCGCCACTCACGTTCATGTCCGGAGTTTGAGGATACGGAGTGAAGCCGTTGGAATTGATTCCCAGTTGCGCCGGGGACTGACCGTTTTCCGTGGTGAAGGGTAGTCCTTCCGGATGCGAGTAAGAAACTTCGAAATCGTTGATAAGGTTTGGAGTGAACGTGTGGATCTCGTCCGCCGCATAGGATTGAAATTGTTCGCCGCCCGGAGTCGTAAAAAACGGAATGGGATTTGGCCCGGTACTAATAGCCTTGTTCCGGAACAGACGGAACCACATTCTATCCTTCGATCCCAACGACTGGTCGATTTTGATAGTTAATTGGTTCTCATGCGTCGGACCTGGTTGCAAGTATTGCAGTTCGTTACCGCCCTGATTCGGCAAAGGCACAAACGCGGTATCGTATGCTGCTGCGACCGGGTCGAGCATGGAACTGGGAATCTGGTTGTTGAGGAACGGCAAGCCCGTATTCGGATCTGTGATAGGCGTAGACACTGCCGAAAAATCTCCGTTGCGCTCCTCCGTTGTCGGCACAAATGTAGTGGTCAAGCTCTCCTGATGAATCCGAAGCCCTTCATAGCCAACAAAGAAAAAGGTCCGATTCCTGCCATTGTATTTGGGAAGAAGGACTGGCCCTCCGATATCGCCTCCAAACTGATTCTGGCGCAGCAACGACTTGTGCGTGCCAGAGGGCGCGAGTTTCGTAGTCGCATCGAATGCGTCGTTGCGGAGGTATTCCCAGGCGCCTCCGTGGAATTGATTGGTACCTGACTTGGTCACTGCCAGAATGACACCGCCGCCCGCCCTTCCATACTCGGCGCCGTAGCTGTCGGTAAGAACCCGGAATTCCGACAATGCGTCGGGGGTGGGAAGATTCTGGGTTGAGTTTGAGAGTGCATCGGTGATCGTAGTGCCATCGAGCTGCATATTGCCGAAATCGGTTCTGCTTCCCGAAATGCTGAACGATGGGCCGCCGCGAGCACCGGTTTGGTAAACAGGTACGCTCACATCGGCCACGCCAGGAAGAAGACTGAGAAGGCTCGCGGCATTCCTTCCATTCAGCGGAAGATCTTCCAGCCGCGCATTGTCTACGGTCTCCCCCAGAGTGGCGCTGGTTGTGTCGATGTTAATGGCATTACCGCTGACAGTAACCGTTTGATCCACCTGCCCTACTTCCAGCTTCACATCCACACGAATATTTTGGGCGACTGGAACCTGCACATTGGACTGAGTGAAGGACTTGAATCCGCTTGCTGTAACGGAAATCGAATAATGGCCGAGTGGCAGCAATGGAATCGAATAGAGTCCTTCCGCATTGGATACAGTATTTACAGTAAAACCTGTGTCCGTATTTGTGGCGCGCACGGTTGCCGACGAAATCACGGCCCCGTTTTGATCGGAGACTACGCCGAGAAGAGCGCCTGTGGTCTGGGCCCATGCGCTGCCGCACAGGAGGTAAAAAACCGCCATCAGAAGGAAACCCTGCCACAGAACATTCCGGGAAGAGCGCAACCAGCCTCTGATCGCACTAGCCTGTGCGCCTGGAACTGTCGACTCAGAGGAGTCGGACACCGCGCCCGAAACCAAACCGTTTGTGGCCTGGGCGTAAGAAAATGTTGTGAATTTCAGGTCAGTGATAGCCGACCTAAGGCTGTTGCGTCCTGACATCTGGGCTCCTTTCACTAAAACAAAGTTGATCTCAACGCACGCGATGCTCATTGCGCAGGAGATTGCACGGGATCCCTTCGATCTGGTCCCACAAAAGAATCGTGACGTACGGTGAAATATCGTGAATAATTCAGAACTTTCATGGTGTAATTAGGCAGCTTTTGCCTTTCAACTGGGAAGCCTATCCGCAGAAAGCGAGCTTTGTCAAGATTATTTCGCCACAACAATTCATAATTTTGACGAGTAGTGGATATTCGCAGGCACAATCTTCCATTGAATTCATAAATCTAACGTGACCTGCTCCCCAAACCAAAGCTACTGCAGTTCGTAAGTGAAAAGCGCGTGAGCGCTTGGGACGATCCCCGGATGCCCAATCTCTCCGGATTTCGCAGACGCGATTTTGCTGTGGAAGCCATTCGCGTCTTTTGCGCCTAGATCGGCACCTCACGGACGAATGGGGTAACGGATGTCGAGATGCTCGAGCACTTCCAGCGTGACGACCTTAACCGCCGCGCTCGCCGCGGCATGGCCGAGCTTCATCCGCTCAAGCTGGTCATAGACAACTACCCTGTCGGTCAGGTCGAACAAGTCGAAGTCCAGAACAATTCGGAGGATTCCTCCGCAGGCACAAGTCAGGAACCGTTCTCGCGCGTTCAATATCGAGCAGGACGACTTCCGCGAAGTTCTTCCGCCCACGTACTACCGCCCGCCTCTCGTCTGGCAGGGAGGTCCGCCTGCGCAACGCCTATTTCATCACCGCACAGTCCCGTCTAAAAGTCCGCCGACGGCAGTCTTGTGAAGCTGCACTGGAGCTACGAACCCGCCGGCTGCGGCGAAGGCAAATCCCAGTGATGTCGAAGAAGCCCAGGACGTCCCCGACAATCTCAACCCCGATTCCGTCGAGATCCGCGAGCGCCAGGCTTGAGCCGCCCTTCGCGAATGTCAAACTCGAAGACCGCTTCCAGTTCGAGCGCGTCGACTGTTTTTGCCTCTATCCCGATACGACGCCGGGCAAGCTCGTTTTCAACCGAACGCTCGGGCTGAAAGATTCGTGGGCGAAGATCGAGAAGAAGGCGCTACTGCAAGGGGCAGACGCTCACTGATCGCTCGCATGGACTGTTGTGCTTTTCGATTCAAAGGCGAGAGTCTTCGACTCCGCTCAGGACTGGCTTTGGGGCACCCAGCGGCCCAATCCCGGCGCCAGACCGGGCTGATTGCACCGCCTTCCCTGCCGATCGTCCTTGCTAAAAACTGCCTGTCGCGCTGCTCGCTGGCGAGGATTGGCCGTCTTGTTTTAGAGTAATTCCGCCCACAAGGGAGACATTCATCATGTTTCGGGAAAAAAGAGGGACGGGATTGCTCGCATTCTCTGCGTTGGCGTTTGGGTTCGTTGGATCAAGCATCGCAGCCGCGCAAACAGCCAGCAATTCTCTGGGCATCTTTGAGAACCAGTCCGATGTGGGCAGCGTGACGCCGCCCGGAACGGCAACGTTCGATGCCGCAACGGGCGTGTATACCATCCGCTCGGCCGGCGAGGACCTGTGGGCGAACGTGGATCAATTTCACTTCGTGTGGAAGAAAGTCTCAGGCGACGTGTCGCTCACCGCCGATGTGAAGGTGGCCGACGGCAGCGCGACTTCACACCCGCATCGCAAGGCGCTGCTGATGTTCCGGCAGACGCTCGACTCCGACGCCTTGTACGCCGTCGCGGCCATCCATGGCTCACGCGAGACCGCGCTGCAATACCGGCGTACCAAGGGCGACATGATGCAGACCATTCTCTTCAATATCGGGGCACCGCAGCGGATGCGCTTGGAAAAACGTGGCGATACCATCACGCTCTTCCTCAGCATGCACGGCGAGCCGCTGCATCAGGCTGGAGCGTCCACGAAGCTGCACTTCGACGGGACGTTCTACGCGGGCCTGGGAATGTGCGCCCGCAAACAGAACACGGTGGAACAGGCCACCTTCGCACATGTACAGCTGCAGCCGCTCAGTCCTCCGGCGGCGCCTGCGGCCATGGAGTTCTATAGCACTCTCCACACCATCGCCGTCGACCCCAATGTGCCCATGGACTTCGTCATCCAGACCGGTAAGGGAGAGATGGAAGCGCCAAACTGGAACCGCGACGGCAAAACGCTGATTTTTGACCGCGCGGGCAAGCTGTGGAGCGTACCTGCAGATGAAGGCGAGGGTAAGTTCGGCGAGGCCAGGCCGATTGATATCGGCAACGCTACCGACTGCACCGGCAGCCACGGCCTCTCGCCCGACGGCAAATCGCTCGCCATGACCTGCACCATGCCGAACCAACCCGGCCGGCGCATCTATATTGTGGCTGCCACGGGCGGCACACCACGGTTGGTTACGGCGAAACCAGATTCTTACTTCCACAGCTGGTCGCCGGACGGGAAGACAATCCTCTTTACGCGACCCAGCCGCGGCACGTTAACCATCTACTCCATTTCGGTAGACGGAGGACAGGAAACCGCGCTGACTTCGGGCACCGGCGTCAGCGACGACCCGGACTATTCTTCCGATGGCCGGTGGATTTACTTCAACTCCGACCGCGCGGGCGGAATGCAGATTTGGCGCATGCGGCCCGACGGCAGCCAGCCCGAGCAGGTCACTTTCGATGAAAGGCCTAATTGGACGCCGCATCCCTCGCCGAACGGCAAATCGATCCTGATTCTTTCTTACGACAAAGATGTCACGGGGCACCCGGCCAACAAGGAAGTGACCCTGCGCATTCTCAACGTCAGCGGAGGAGAGATCCGCGATTTGGTGCAGATTGTGGGCGGAGCCGGCAGCGACAACGTGCCCAACTGGTCTCCTGATGGCTCGCACCTCGCCTATGTGCGCTACCAGTTTCTGCCCGCTGAACATGAAGGCTCGACGCAATGACCGCCGGTCAAGCGGGCGAGTCGGCTGGTTGATTTCTGCGATTTCTCTGGTTGTTCGTCGCCGAAATTAAATCCGCCCAAAATTGCATCTGTAATTAACCGTTAGGGAACAGACAGCGAGTTAATATTCGGCGACTTTTCCGGTCGGGTAAGACCCTGTCGGAGACCGCGGATATTGAAGAGGGCGCAACAAAACACACAACAGTTCAAAGGCAGACACTGCTTGGCGTGCACAATTTCGCATTGAATTGATTGCAGTGTTGCAGTGGCAAATCAGGCCGCGATCGTGGCCCCTCGGTTCGTCGCGCTCTGATCATGTTCAGTCGTAGATAACTCTGATGCACTTCCATTCCTGAGGAGGCGTACCGAAAAGAATTTGAGGTCTTTCAACTTCTACGCGGCCTCGGAAGCCAACACCCAGTCGCGTTACGTGAGGAGTATTTTTAGGGCCGCTGCATAGTCAGCTGTCGGGTGATAGTGCGGCGGTAACTCTACATGTAAGCCGTCTGCCCTCTGCGTCCATTTCAGCCCCTCGTCTGTGCCCAAAAGGCGAACGTCTTTGATCTTTCCTGGTTGTGCCGAACTCGCCGTGCCGAGTGACTCCACAACGAACTCACCGGCCGGCCAACCAAGCACCAAAGCATAGATCGCTGTGTTGGCTTTGTTGCGCGTGAACCGAATATCGTGAACTCCTAGGTTTTTGATGCTATCGCCCTTGAACTCCCGGGTATCCAACTTGCCCGGTCCCTCGCCATACACTTTCCAGGGCCGGGTGTCGTAGATCGCCTCCCCATTCGGCTGCATCCATGCAGTAAGCGCATCAAGCACGGCAATTTCCTTGCTATCGATGGTTCCATCGGGCCTGCCAGGTATGTTCAAAACCATAGTCCCGTTCTTGCTGACAAGATCAATCAACAAATGAACCAGTTCCCTCGGATGTTGGTAACCGCCAAGTTCTCCCGGTAGATCGTAGTTGCCGCGATCATAGTGCCAGCAATTCCCAATGCAGTATTCCGCTTGCCATGGATAGGGCCTGATATTGTCCATCAAGCCGCTCTCCCAATCCAAAACCGCGGCTTTCAACAAGCGGTCCGGGACATCCTTGATGTTGAAGACGGCTTCCATCTTTCCATCGTGGCTTTTCAGGCTGTGGTTATAGAAGTAGGCGCCGATGTTCATTCCGGCCCACCCTAGAGGAAACAACCTGGAATCCGAATAGATGAAATCCGGGTTGTGCAGATCGATCAAGTCGCGTGTCCGATCGTAATAGTCCTTCACATAGGAGATGTCAGGCAGCGCATTAGTCGGGTGTTTCGGGCCATACAACCGTTGCGGATCCAAGCCTTCCCACCATTGGCCTTTTCCGTCGGCCAACGTTAAATCGCCATCATAGGGAACGCCGGCCATTGGGCCGGTTTTATCGGCTCCGTGCGAGCTTTGGAACCACCACCAATTACGTGCCTGGTGAACGGAAACCCCGAAATGCAATCCTTGCTTTCGAGCGGCAGCGGCCCAAGTTCCCACAACATCGCGGTGCGGACCCACGTTTACGGCGTTCCAAGGATGATGCTTCGAGTTCCAAGTATCAAAGCCGTCATGATGACCGGCGAGGGCGATAAACAGCCTGGTTCCGGTCTTCTTGAATCGCTGAATGAGTTCATCGGGCTCCCAGTTAAGCAGCGTCCACTGGGCAGTAAAATCCTTGTATCCAAACTTCGAAGGGTGGCCGTAGTGCTCCAGATGATACTTGTATTGTTTGGAGCCTTCCTTGTACATATAGCGGGCGTACCAATCACCGGCTTCTGGCATGCACTGCGGGCTCCAGTGTGCCCAGATAGCCAACTTGGCGTCGAGGTACCATTCAGGAGCTTCATACTCCAGCAAAGACTCCCACGTAGGTTTGTACGGACCGTCACCTGCGAGATTGGGGGTAAGTGGGGAGTTCATTGGAACTCCATCCCACGACCCTCCAGGAATCGGCAGAGTCGCCGCCTCGACAACATTTCCTTGAAAGTCACCAAATTCCCAGGTTTTCTCATCGAGTTTTTCTTCAATAATCCGGCCACCCTCAAACGCGTAAAACTGCCTCTTATTAGCAGGAGTGGCACAAAACTCGGCATAGTCCCGAACCTGAGTAGGCGAGTCGAATGCCTTGAATGCCGTTGACTGAGCGGTATCGCCCGTTTGTTCTGAAGATGGTTGTGCTTCTGCCCCAATGGCCGGGGCGGCTATTGTTGTGGCCGCCGCGGCAACTAATCGGCAAAATTCCCGTCGCTTCATGGTTCCGTCTCCTTAATAACTCGATAACTGGTTGTCATTACCACGTCACGTTCCTACGGTGGATCACAAAACCATCAGCAAAGCCAGTTCCCGGGCTGGTCGGAAATAACCTGGCATTCAGACAAAATTGAAGAACTGTACCGTAGGTATCTCAACCGGGGTAAGACGGTCATTGTGTTTGTGATTGAGCGGAACTCCTAGCGTGCGCGCGCGGGCTTTCTTGGAGCTGAGGCCGGTGAGCCAATAGTTGCGTATGTCTTTCACCTTCCGTCCGGCCATGCCAAAATTGGCCATTCAGTTTGAATCTTTGTGGCCCATAATGGACAGTAATGGTCACTCTACGTCGCTTTTTGTCAACCCACGGATGTTAAGCGGTATAACGGAGACCTGTCAAGGTAAAATCCACCACAAATAATTCACATAAGTGCACGATAAAGAATCGTTATAAACTAATGAGGTCACGCGGCATCTGATGCGGACCTCGCTCCAATAGCATTTCTACTGGTAAAGAACTACAGGGCGAACTACCAAGAAAGGAATTGACAGATCATGAGGCTCATCTCCCGCCGGAAGGCCATTCAAAGTGGCATCGCAGCCGGTGTAGGGGCAACAGGATTCTCGAACGTCTTTACGAAACCGCTTTGGGCTGAACCAATTGTGACGTTTCCGGGAATTCAACTCTACACCGTCGACAAGGAACTTAAAGCCGATGTCAGCAGCACTCTTTTGTCGCTTCAGAAGATCGGCTATAGGGAAGTTGAAGGAGCGGGCTTTGCCGGTCTTACCCCAAAGCAGTTCCGAGTCGCGTTAGACGACGCAGGCCTCAAATGCAATAGCACGCATTTCTTTAATTTCGGTGATGCGGACCCGAATCTTCTGTTTGAGCAAGCAAACCTTCTGGGTGTGCACTACACAGTGAGTTCTCTCATAATCAGGTTCAGCAAAAAGCCTGCCGGTGTGGAGATGAATTTTGACGACTACAAAGCCATGGCAGACTTGTGCAATCAATTGGGCGCCACTGCAAGACATGCGGGACTACAGTTTGCCTATCACAACCACAACTCCGAGTTCAAAGATCTCGGTAATGGAAAATTGGGTTACGACGTATTCCTGGAAGCGACGGATGCTGAGCTGGTCAAACTCGAACTCGACTGTGGCTGGATGATCGCAGCGGGCCAAGATCCAATCAACTATTTTGAACGCTATCCCAACCGTTATCGAATGGTGCACGTCAAGGACTTTGTTCGCCCCGACAAACCTAGTACTTCGATTGACCACGATGGACGTCCTCAAGGTACTGTTCTGGGGACCGGGTTCATCCAGTACAAACCCATCCTTACGGCCGCAAAAGCGGCTGGGGTTGAACATTTCTACGTTGAACAGGAGCCGCCGTTTATCGGGATGACGGCAATGGAGGCCGCTACGCGGGATTATCAATATCTCGAATCGCTATCCAAGTAGCTGCCATCGCAATACCTGGGCAGGTGCTTTATTCGTCACCGCACCTCAGGCCGGGTGACTCCGCACCCAACCTCAGCTGATTTAGGCAATGGAATCGTTAGGCGCGATTTTGCGCGTTCAATGAGCCATTTTGTTTTGAATACAAACCCACTTATGAAGGGGTGCGCGAAATGTGTTAGGGATTTTCCCGTTTAAGCTTGCGCCAGAAAACTGAAAAGAGCCCCACAACGCAGTAGCATACAAGCGGAATCGTATAGGCGATGGAGATGTGATGAGTCGCTTGCGAGATCCAGCCCATCAGCGGTGTCAGAATTGCTCCGCCGACAATTGACATTACTATCAACGAGCCGCCGATCTTCGTGTTTCGACCTAAACCATCGATCCCTAGAGCGAAAATTGTCGGGAACATGACTGACATGAAAAAGCTCGTGAGGAAGATTGCCCAGAGGCCGATCCATCCTGGGAATATTACACCGACCCCCACCAGCAGGATGTTGATGACACTATAGACGGCCATCAACCTGTCCGGGCGGACATAATGCATGATCGCCGATGAACTGAAGCGCCCTACGCCAAATGCGGCCAACGTGCCTGTGAGTAAATAACCGGCCATTTTTTCGTGTTGATGCGTGGAGTCCTGGATGTACTGAATGAAATAGCTCCAGGTTCCAATCTGCGCGCCCACGTACATGAATTGGGCAAAGATAGCCAGCAAGAAACTCGGGTAGCGCAGCAGATCGCGGAAGCTGCCGTGGCTTTCTCCCTCAGCAAGGGACTCGCCAGCCATCTTCGGAAACCGCGTGAAGGCGATAAGAATCGCCCAGAGGATCACGACCACACCAAGGACCAAGTAGGGAGCGACGACCCGCATGGTCTCGCTGCGCAGGTAAGCGGAGTAGGTATGCCCCGCCTGCATGGCCGCGACCTGGCTGCCGCTCAATTCGATTCCAGAGAAGATGTAGACGGTACCGATCAAGGCGCCGCTGATCGATCCCAGCGGATTGAAAGCCTGCGCGAAGTTCAGGCGCTGTGCAGCTGTTTCCGGTGTTCCTAACTGCGCCACAAAGGGATTTGCGGCGGTCTCAAGAAAAGAGAGGCCGCTGGCAATGACGAACAGTGCCGCCAAGAAGTATTGATACTTTCCGAGGAGTGCTGCAGGCCAAAAGAGAAACGCGCCCGTTCCGAATAGCAGAAGCCCGACGACGAAACCGGACTTGTATCCGAAGCGGCGCATTAGCAATGCCGCCGGTGTCGCGAGCACAAAATAGCCCATGTAGAACGCCGACTGCACCAGCCCAGCCTGGAAGCGAGACAAGTCGAACGACTTCATAAACTGGCGGATTAGGACATCGTTCAGGTTGTTAGGAACACCCCAAAGGAAGAAGAGGGCTATGACAAGAATGAATGGAATCAACACACCGTGCGGCAGCATACGGGCAGGTGGAGCACTTGATTCCACTGATTGATTTATCGAGTTGCGAACTGGCAAATTGATCCCCCTGTCGAATACCGAAATAATTGATGGCGATCGTTCACAGAGTTCCGCACAAGTGGACAGTGATTCCCATCTCTGACATCATGATCGCCTTGGCCGCCAGCGCTTTAAGTTGCCGTCTCCTCGCTGGGCGCATAGGCCACGTTGAGGTGATTCGCCCTGTGGCGCGCCATGAATTGGTCACGCGTGACGCCGTGCAGCCGGGCGTGGACGATTGGCCACTGCGGACTGACTTGCGCCCACCGGCGATCTGTCTCTTCGCGAGGAAGTCGGAGAGCCGTGGCGCGACCAATGTCCGCGTGCAGTTCCCCGTCTTCTACGAAGATGCGGCTCCAGACCAACTCCCCAGGTTTTCCGATTCCCTTCAGCGTGCCGCCACCCAGTCGGAAATACATAGGAGGCTGACGTTCGCTGGTTGCCCCGGCATAACCGCCAATAAAGTGTGACGCGGGTGCGGCTCCCGAGATCTGGAACAACCAAATGAAATCGTCTAGGAGTGTGTCGTGCATAGATTCGTGACGGAGCCTACAGCGCGGGCAGCAGGTTCTGTTTTAATTTCGAGCCATGGGCGAGAACTTCATTCCTGACACGGTCAACCAGACGCTTCTGTTTCCTCCATCGCTTCAC